>OLYC01001481.1_pt1 | contig 16046 bp, 15 predicted proteins | sample 1674271 | NCBI WGS metagenome assembly OLYC01 (sample SAMEA103958154, study PRJEB25191) | human gut metagenome
GGCGCTCGGCATCGGCGTGCAGAACTTTCCCGAGGGCGCGGCGGTGGCGCTGCCGGTGTACCAATCGGGCAAGTCGAAACGGCGCGCTTTCTGGACCGGCGTGCTCTCCGGCGCGGTGGAGCCGCTGTTCGGCGTGCTCGTCGTGCTTGCGGCGGCGGGAGTGCACGCGCTGATGCCGTGGTTACTCAGCTTTGCCGCCGGGGCGATGCTCTACGTCGTGGCGGAGGAGCTTCTTCCGCGCGCGGGCGGACGGCGGGGGACGTGCGGCTTCCTCGTGGGCTTCCTTCTGATGATGATACTGGACGTCGCGCTGGGGTAAGCGCGAAAAATCCGGCATAGAATGACGCGAGGTGATCGACCATGCACATTCATGTTGTAAAGCGCGGCGACACGCTTTCTTCCATCGCCGCGATGCACGACGCCCTGCCCGCGTTCGTCGCGGCGGACAACGGCCTTGCGCTGAGTACGCCGCTTGTGATCGGCCAGGCGCTCGTCGTGCGGACGCCGAAGACACTGCACACCGTGCGCGCGGGGGAGACGCTTTCGTCCATCGCGCGGGACTATGATTTGAGCGTCAGGACGCTCCTGCGGCGGAACTTTTTCCTCCACGGACGCGAGCTTCTGCGCGAGGGCGACGTGCTTGCCATCGACTACGCAGACGAAGCGCTGCTCGGTACGCTCGGCGTGAACGCCTACGCCTACCCCTACATCGGCGGCGAGCTGCTCGACTCGGTCCTGCCGTACCTGACGTATCTGACGCCGTTCACCTACGGCATCACGCCCGCGGGAGTCCTTGCGCCGCTCGACGACGCGCGCCTGCTCGAACGTGCGGCGCGCTATGGCGCAAAATCGCTCATGCACCTCTCGACGCTGACGCCGGAGGGAAATTTTTCGAGCGAAAACGCCGCGGCGCTCCTGCAAAACGACCGCGCGCAGAGCGCGCTCCTTGCCGAGATTTTGCAGACGATGGCGAAAAAGGGATACTACGGCCTCGACGTCGACTTCGAGTACGTCCCGCCGGAGCTGCGCGAGGACTACGCCGCGTTCGTCTGCCGTCTGCGCGAGGCGCTGAACGCGGAGGGAAAGCCCGTTGTCGCCGCGCTCGCGCCGAAGACGAGCGCGCAGCAGCGCGGACTGCTCTACGAGGCGCACGACTACGCGCTGCTATCAAAAGCCGCGAACGCCGTGTTCCTGATGACCTACGAATGGGGCTATGTCTACGGCGAGCCGCAGGCCATCGCGCCGCTGCCGCAGGTGCGCGCGGTGCTCGATTACGCGCTCTCGGTCACGGCGGGGGAGAACATCTTCCTCGGCGCGCCGCTGTACGCCTACGACTGGCCGCTGCCCTACGAAAAAGGCCGCACGCGGGCCGAGACGTTCTCGTCGCAAGCGGCCGTCGCGCGGGCGCGGCTGGTGGGGGCGGAAATTGAGTTTGACGAAACCGCGCGCTCGCCCTGCTACCACTACTTCGACAAAATGCGGCGCGAACACGTCGTCTGGTTCGAGGACGCGCGCTCGCTGCGCGCAAAGATCGCCCTCGCGGCGGAAAAGGGCTTGCAGGGCGTCGGCTTCTGGCAGGCGGGGCGGGAGTTCGCGCAGGCGTGGCCGCTGCTCGACGCGCTGCTGACGCTCGAAACCCTCTAAAAAATGCAAAAAACCGCCCAACGGGCGGCAAAGATTGACAAAATGCGGCAAAGACCGTAAAATAAAGGTAGGCGCTGTTGTAAACGGCGGTTAGCCACTCCCTTGCGAAAGGGGGTGATGCGGATGGGAAGAGGAAATGCTCTGCGTTTTCTTCTGTATCTCGTCATTGTCCTCGTGGTAATGACCTACATAGCCCCAAAAGCGTGTTAACCGCCCGGCGGCCACCGAGCGGTTAACATAGTATTGTTTTAACCAGCTTTGAGGGCTAACCGTCATGACAACAGCGCCCTTTTCTATCTCCATTATACCCCGCTTTCCCGCGTTGTCAAGGCGGAAAATTTTTCCTCCGCTGCACCGGTTCGTCCCAAAAACCGCTTTACAGCTTTATAGCTGTAAACGGTCCGCGCAAATGCGTGGGCTGCACAAAATGAGGAGGAAAAACATGTACAACAACACCTATGAACGACCCAGGACCCAGATCGAAAAATGCGAGCACTTAGCGCGGATGAAATTCGAAAACCCGATCGAAAAGGCGCAGCGCGAGCGCGACGAGCGCGTCTACCGCTTTTCGAGCATCGACGAGGCCATCGGCGTGCTGAGCGTCGTGCGCCGCGCGTGGTGAAAGGGGAGGACGCGATGGGAAAAACAAGCCAATTACGGCCTACCCAAGTGGGAAAAGTCGGACTTTATCCAAATGTCCGACTTCAACGACCTGACGCACAAGCTGGACGCGGCGCTGAAAGCCAATGCGGACGCGGCGGCGGGCAAGGCGGAAGCGGAGACCGTGACCGCCATTGCGCAGACGATTGCCAGCAGCAAGATTTGCCGCGCGAAGTCCGGCACATACACCGGCACCGGTCTATCGGGCCAAAATCACCCGAACAGCGTCGAATGCGGCTTTTGCCCCGCGGTGCTGGTGCGGTTCCGCGCGGACGGCGGACAGAAAACGACGGTCATACGCGGCGTGACCGCCTGCTCGTCCGGCATCGGCTCCATGAACAATTACTATACATGGGGTGACAGCGGCGTGAGCCGGGTATCGCAGACGTTAGACAGCGACTCTGGCGGATATATGGCATCCTCGCAGTTCAACAGCAGCGGGAAAGAATATTGCTATCTTGTCCTCGGTTATGACGCGGACTGGATAAAGCAAAAAACAGCCCCGAGCTTTTCGGCTCGGGGCTGAAACTATTTTTGGGGTAGTTTTTTTCGTTCAATTACTGAACGTTGTTGACGTAGCCAGTGTAAACATTGGCGCCATCAGCAAAGGTGAAGTCATCAGCATTGCTGCCGGTGAGCTCAACAGTAGCAACGAACTTGTAGCTGTTACCAGCGATGAAGGGGGCGTTGGTATCAACGACCTTAACATTGTACTCGGTACCAGCCTCGTTCAGCTTATACCACTCGATGTTGACAGTCTTAACGGTAGCAGTGCTGCCCGAGGTGAGACCATCAGTGTACGTAACATCCCAGTTGGAGATGGTGATATCCTTGAAGGACTGGGAAGAGGCAGCGGTAACAGTGCCGTTGGGCTTAACAGCGCTGATCTCACGCAGTTCATCAGCGGTGGTAGCTCTGTCAACAATGTTGGCATGGAGGATAGAGCCGCTGTACTCGCCGGAACCGGAGATGTAAGCGAGGTAGATCACCTTATCACCGAGGTTGGTGAACTCGCTGTTGATCTTGGAGGCGAAGTCTGCGTTGCTGACAACGGAGTACTTGGCGTCGTTGTGCGTGTAGACATTGCCCTCAAAGGTATCGGAAGAGGAACCCTGAATGGTGAGGACCTTAACGTCGTTGCGGTTCATATAGGCGGCAGCGAGCGGGTAGGTGACACCGTTGACAGACGCAGCGCGAATCGGGTCGGTGGAAGTGTACACCCAAGCGCTCGTGTAATCCTTGTCGAGGTAGCCGTTGCTCAGAGCGACACTGTAAATGGTGTTGGCATTGCCGCGACCGGTGGCCGTGTCGATGATGGTGTTCACGTTGCTGTTGTTCCAGCCGACAGCATAGATGGCGGTCTTCTCACCGTCGAGGTAGCCGGGGGTGGTCCAAACGCCGGTCTCGTTGTTGAAGGAAGCCTGCTCGCCAGCATAGAAGAACACGCTGGTGACCTTGGACTCGGTGGGATCAGCCTTGATGAAGACATACTTGGCGAAGTCGTCGCTCATGACGTAGTCGACCTCATCATTCTGATAACGGTCGATCTTGTCGAAGCCGGTAACAGACTTGAAGGTATACGGGCTGGCAGTGGTGTCATCACCGGAGCGGATCAGGTACACAGTGTTGGAGTTGGCAACAAGGCCGCTGGTGATCTGGGTGTCCTTGTAAATAGCCAGGTTCTCGCTGTGGAGATTCTTGTAAGCGGCGGCAGTGCCGGCACCACTGACCTCAACAGCCTTGACAGTGCCGTTGGGCTGAGTGGTGAACTGGAACATATCGTCGTTCAGGATCTGAGCGCCGGTCTTGTCGGCACGGGCGTTCTGATCGATATAGTCGTCGATGTAGAAGTAGCTCGTGGGCGCGGTGCTGTAGGTATCGCCGGACATGACCTTAAGGGCAGCGGTGCTGTGGGACAGTTTGCCGCCCTTAGCGATATACGTAGTGTTGCGGTTCTCGGCGGCAGCACCATTGTAGATGAGGGTGCTGATGTCGAGAACGGCGGTGGTGCCGTCCACATAGGTGACGTTGGCCTTTGCCACGCCGGAACCGTCAGCAGTGTTGCCGACCCACCAGATGGAGTTGATCACGCCGTAGCTGGTAGCAGCAGCGATCTCAACGTTACCGATGAGGTTGCCATACTGGTCGAGGAACCAGGTGCGGTTCCCGGTGGAGTTGCCAGCCTCATCGAGGACGAACTTGACAGCATCATCATAGACAGTGCCAGCAACATTGTGCTGCTCGTTGTTCCAGTAGATGATGGTCTGAGCGCCGTCAACAGAAGTGGCCTTGGAAACGATCTCGCCGTACTTGTCAGCGCCGGTCTTGATGAGGCCGCTCTCGGTAGCGCTGTTAACAGCGTTGGTGTAGGCGTTCAGGAGAACGTAATCGCCGACAGCATACGGATACGCATCCTCGCCGTTGGTGAGGGTGAGCGGGGTAGCAGCGGTGGAGTTCTTGGCATCATAGACTTCGAGGGTGATGGTGGCGGGGGTCTTCAGGTGGCCCTGAGCATCGTAAGCAGCGTCGGAAACGCTCTGAACCTTGGCGAGGAAGGTGTCGATCATGACGATAACGTCATCATCTTCTCGCGGCCGAACACCCGCCGTCTCTCCCGCTTTCCCGTGATTGCTGCCAAAATTTGAAAATTCTCAAATTGCTGCAAGAACGATCAAGAATAACAAAAAATCGGCAGAATCAACGCAAAAACGTTCGATTCATCGGATATCGCATCCCCTTAGCGCCGCAAAAAAAGCCCGATGCGCAATGGCTTGCGGGCGCGGCTGGTAGCGGTTTGGTAGCGATCCGCAGCTACCATGATTTTAGCACTCTCGACGCGCGAGTGCTAAAATTAAAAGTTTGTTCATCAAAAGATGTATTTTTGTTCACAGGGCGTGCCTATACTCATAATTGTTCCGAGGGGAACGAAAGAAAAGTAAACCACGCGGGCTGCAAGAGCGGCTCGCCAGAATAGATTTGGAGGCTTTGTATTATGTTTGAACTGAGACCTTTTGAACGCAGAAACAATCACGTTGCGGCTTATGATCCCTGGGATCAGATGGAGCGCGCATTCTTCGGTGACGGCTCGTGGGGCCGCGGGCTGAGCGAGTTTAAGACCGATATTCAGGACAAGGGCGACAGCTACCTGCTGGAAGCTGATCTGCCGGGCTTCAAGAAGGAGGACATCCACGTCGATGTGGACGGCGACACGATGACCATTCGCGCCGAGCGCCACAGCGAGCACGAGGATCAGGACAAGAAGGGCAATTACGTCCGCTGCGAGCGCAGCTACGGCAGCTACCAGCGCGCGTTCGACATCAGCGGCGTCGAGGTCGCGAATATCTCCGCGCAGTACAATGACGGCGTGCTCAAGCTGAACATGCCGAAGAAGAGCGCCGTGGTGAACGCGAAGCAGATCGAGATTCAGTAAAGAACTTCAAAAAAGGCGGCGAAAGCCGCCTTTTTTGATTTTGGATTGCACGCCGCGGCAGCGCACGCGCCGTAGGCGCACACGTTTGCGGCGTGAGAGGTGTTTTTTTGTCACGCACACGCCCTAGGGCGGCTTCTCTTGCCGCTTTGCGGCAATTCACCTTCTGTCGCGACAAAAAACGATCAAGATCATTGCGCGCCTGCGGGCACGAAATTTTTTGGGGTTGTACGGGGTTGTGCAAAAAATATCGGCGAAAGTCCGCTCAGGTGAGCGGGCTTTCCTTTTTTTCGGCGGGCCGCGGCTGGAAAAGGGAAATTTCGCTCCCCGCGCGGCGGCGCGGACTACTGTTACTTGCCGCCTGACCGCTGCGCGGGTCATCAGAACACAAAAAGCGGCTTAGGCCGCTTTTTTCATATTTGTGCCTATATATTATATGTATGTGGTGGCGGATAATGGCGAAAGCGGGGGTTTTATGTCAAGCTGTAACAGAAGCGGCGGTTTGTTACAAGTGTGTTACAGATGGGGCGAAAGCGTTGACTTGAAATTTTGCTTGTGGTAAGGTGACAGTGCAGAAAGGGTGGGGAACGGTGCGTTCCCGACTTAGTTACGGGATCGGCATGCCACGGTAAGTAAGCCGAGAAACGCCGAAACTTGCTCCTTTCTGACAAACGAACCATCTTTAAGGGGATGCAATATCCACCGAATTGAACGATTTTGCGTTAATTCTGCTGAATTTTTCTTATTTTCAATTGTTTCTGCAATAATTTGAGGATTTGCAAATTTTGGCAGCAACCACGCAGGAGAGGGAGAGACGGCGGGTGTTCGGCTCCAAGAGGATGGAAATTTATGAAAGGAGAGTAACATCTATGAAAAAGTTACTCGCAATGGTGCTGGCTCTGGTCATGACTCTGTCTCTGGCCGTCAGCGCCAACGCAGCCTTCAAGGATGACAAGAGCATCAGCGATGATTACGCTGAGTCTGTTGCCGTTCTGAATGGCATGGGTGTGTTCAAGGGTTATGAGGATGGTTCCTTCAAGCCCGAGGGCAACATCACCCGCGCTGAGGTAGCTACGATCATCTATCGTATCTACACTGCCGACGTCGCCAAGAACGATAAGTCCGGCCTCTATGCCACTTATAACAAGTTCAGCGACATGGCTGGCGCTGGTTGGGCTCAGGGCTACATCGGCTACTGCGCCAACGCCTCCCTCGTCAAGGGTTATCCCGATGGCACCTTCAAGCCGTCCGGCAAGGTCACCGGCTATGAAGTCCTCGCCATGATCCTCCGCGCTGTCGGCTACGACAAGAACAACGAGTTCTCCGGCGCTGACTGGGCGCTCCATGTTGCGCAGACCGCGCAGCAGCTCGGCGTTCTGGACAACGTGGCGAAGACCACCGACCTGAACGCTCCCGCTTCCCGTGAGCTGGTCGCTGAGCTCCTGTTCCAGGGCATCCAGAAGGCTCAGGTCACCTACACCCCGGCCTTCGGCTATGTGACCGATAAGGTCATCGGCACCAAGGCCAACAGCCTCGGCGAGAAGAACTTCAAGCTCGCTTCCGCTGCTGCTTCCGACAAGTGGGGCCGTCCCGCCACCAAGTGGACCTACAACGTTGGCGACAAGAGCACCCTCGTTGTTGCTAAGGCTGACGCCTCCTACACCACCAAGGTCGACGAGTGCGACATCGCCAAGGATCTGGGCATCACCTCTTCCAAGAAGATCGAGAAGGCCTACATTGATGGCGTTTCCCAGACTGTCACCAACTCCACTGTTACCACTGACCGCAATGGTCACGTTACTGATGCCACTGTCGATCTGAAGGTCTATCAGGTCAATGATACCGGTATTGACAAGGCTGGCGTCGAGGCTGAGGGCTTCACCGTTGGTCAGTATGTCCTCGTTACTATGACGGTCGATACCGCTTCTCCGGTCGTTCAGACTGTTGAGGCTGCTGCTGTCACCCCGATGGGCCAGCTGAAGAACTGGAGCTATGCATACGGCACCACCGCTGCCACCACTACTCTGGCTGACACCAAGTACAACGATGCTGACAAGTTCTATGTCGGTAACGTCAAGGGTACCGCCTACACTGCTACCGCTTGGGATTCCATCGTTGACTCTTATGCCAACCTGATTGGTATGGTTGCTTCCTCTGTTAACTACGTTGTGGTCGAAAAGATTTCTTGGAAGCACGACAACAGCACTGTTGCTGGCGGCAAAGCTCTTGCGGACCTCGTTCTTGCTGATGGTACCAAGGTTGCTGGTGCTACGATTGCTTCGGTCGATAATGCTGTCACCACGAACTACAATTCCGGCGTTGTGGAAGTTCTCACTGCGGAGGTTGCTGATGACTACACCAACAACAATGCCTACTACAACCGCATCTTCACCTACTCCGTGAATGCTGACGGTTCTTATGACCTTGTTAAGTATTGCGACGCCACGAATGTGAACAGCCACAACACTGGCGCAGTTACCATTACCAAGGGCAAGACCGCTACCATTGCTGGCTTCACCAACACGGTTGTTGCCAACACTGATACCATGTTCTTTGTTATGGATAAGGACAGCAATGGCAATTACACCTATTATAAAAATTGTTGCTGCAAATTGACGATACGACTGTATCGTTAGCGGATAATTTAATTTCTCCGCTGCCGCCCGCACTGAACACGACGAACAGCGCCGCAACCTTGGTCATGTCGACCTGCGAGAGGTCGAATTCCATCGCGGCGTTGGCCGTCGTCGTCACGAGCGGGCCCGCGAGCTTGACGAGGCAGTTGGCCTCGCGCGCCGCCGCGACCTCCTGCTGCACGGCGGTGACGGCCGAGGTGTCTGCCTTGGTGTTCAGTGTGTCGTCGTGGCTTTTGAGCGCGGTGTCGAGCTTGTGCGTCAGGTCGTTGAAGTCGGACATTTGGATGAAGTCCGATTTTTCCCAGTCGGGAAGAGCGTAGTTGGTTGTACGTTTCAATGCAAAATCCTCCGTTATGATAGAAATAAAAAAGCACTGCCGAAGCAGTGCTTTCATGTTTCACAAATATGAAAAAAGATGCATGGAGAAACGGTGCAACGAAGCAAAATAACCCTAAATAACTGAGATTATGACGGATTTCGCAAGTCAAATTATGACTAAATATGCGGATAAATTTTACAAATCGCCCGACATGAAGCCGCCGCGGAGCCAGTTGGCGAGCTCGGCGGGGGTGCCGGGGACGCCGACGGTGGCAAATTCCGTGCGCGAGGGGACCATCTGCGCGTTGTCCGAGCTCTCCGCCCACTGGACGCGCTGCAAAATGTGCTCGGTGCAGTGCTCGAGCGGGCCGTCGGGCGCGGGCTTATATTGGAGGAGGATGGTCACGCAGCGGTTGTCGGACGTCCAGCGGCCGAAGTTCGTCGTGGGCTTGCGCCACTTCCAGAGGCATTTGTCGCCGCGCTGCTTTTTGAGCTTCAAATAGCCGTTTTCGATGTCCTGCGTGCAGCGCATGAGCCAGACGACGTGGTAGCCCGCGCGCTGGAAGTGGGAGCAGACGTCGAAAAAGTGCTCCTCCATGAGTAAGCCGTCCTGGAGCATCATCACGAAATGGTTGATCTGCACGTAGGCGGTGACGGTCTTATCGCCGACGGTGACGGGGACGTTGCGGCACTCGGGCGGGACGATCGCGCGCCACTGCTCGCGCCACGCGGAGGCGGAGGACTGGACGAGCGGGGGCGTTTTCTTCTTCCAAAACAGCATGGGGGCTCCTTTTTAGCAATTTTTGTTCCATTATAGCGAAAACGGGACGAAAAGGCAAGGAATATTGGCATTTTACAGGGATTTGACAGAGTGGGGCGCGACGGGCGCTTGCTATTTCGGCGAAAACATGATATTCTACTGTGATTCTAAGGAAATCGACTTTTCTTTGCAAGGAGAACGGCTATGAAGCTTGACCACAAGCGCACGGTGCTGGTGGGGCTGGCGTTTTTGTCCATCTGCGCGTTCTGGCAGATGTACGACAACATCATCCCGCTGATTTTGACGAACACGTTCCACTTAGACGAGACCATTTCCGGCGCGATCATGGCGGCGGACAATGTGCTGGCGCTGTTTTTGCTGCCGTTCTTCGGCGCGCTGAGTGATCGGACGAGCACGAAGATCGGGCGGCGGATGCCGTTTATCCTCGGCGGCACGGCGGCTGCGGTGATCCTGATGAATCTGCTGCCGCTTTTTGACAACGGCTACGCAAATGGCGCGAGCACGGGTAAGCTCGCGATGTTCGTCGTCACGCTGGGGCTGCTGCTCGTGGCGATGGGGACCTACCGCTCGCCCGCGGTGGCGCTGATGCCGGACGTGACACCCAAGCCCATAAGATCGCGCGCGAACGCGATCATCAATCTGATGGGTGCGGTCGGCGGCATTTCGTATCTGATCGTGGCGGCGGTGCTGTATCCGAACAGCAAGACGGCGGGGGCCGCGCATGTGAACTACCAACCGCTTTTTGTCGTCGTGTCGGTGCTGATGGCGGTTTCGGTCATCGTGCTGTACTTCACGACAAACGAGCCGAAGCTCGCGGCGGCGGAGAAGGAATACGAGGCCGAGCATCCCGAGCAGCAGCTCGTGGAGGAGGAGCCGGACGGCAGTGAGGAGTTGCCCAAAGAGGTGAAGCGCAGCCTTGTGATGCTGCTGAGCTCGATCGCGCTGTGGTACATCGGCTACAACGGCGTGACGACGTGGTGGACGACGTATGTCGGGCGCGTGATGGGGCAGGGCCTCGGCGGCGCGTCGACGTGTTTGCTCGTCGCGACGGGCGGGGCCATCGTGTCGTACATCCCCGTGGGGCAGCTGGCGTCGAAGATCGGACGCAAGAAGACCATTCAGGGCGGCGTCATCCTGCTTGCGGCGTGCTTTGCGTCGGCGTACTTTTTGACGACGCATTATCAGAGCATCAACGCCGTGATGTTTGTCGTGTTTGCGCTCGTCGGCCTTGCGTGGGCGGCAATCAACGTCAACTCGCTGCCGATGGTCGTTGAAATGTGCAAGGGCAGCGATATCGGCAAGTTTACGGGCTACTACTACACGTTTTCGATGGCGGCGCAGGTCGTGACGCCGATTTTGGCGGGCACGCTTTTGAAGCACATCAGCTACAGCATGCTGTTCCCGTATGCGGCGTTCTTCGTGGCGTGCAGCTTTGTGACGATGTGCTTTGTGCGCCATGGCGACTGCAAGGTGGAGGCCAAGGCCGGGCTTGCGGCGTTTGAGGACATGGATGCGGACTAAATCGAATACAAGAAGTGATCTAAAATGAAAATTTTACGGATCGTTGTCGGAATTTGCCTGATTCTGGCGGTCGCGTGGGCGATTCTGCTGCGCGCGCGGCGCGGGACGGAGTCGATGGCGGCGCTGCGGAAATTCCGCTATGCGCACCGCGGGCTCTACGATAAGGAGGCGGGCATTCCCGAAAATTCGCTGCCGGCATTCTCGCGCGCAATCGCGCGGGGCTTCGGCGCGGAGCTCGACGTGCACCTGCTGCGCGACGGGACGCTTGCCGTGTTCCACGACAGCGATGTGAAGCGTATGACGGGCCGCGAGGGGTATCTCGAAGACCTGAGCGCGGACGAGCTCAAGGACTACGCGCTGGACGGGACGAAGGAGACCATCCCGCAGTTCAAGGATGTGCTCGCGCTGTTTGCGGGGACGGGCCTGCCGCTCATTGTGGAGGTCAAGAGCTTTCGCGACAACTTTGCCGAGCTGACCGAGCGCACGATGGCGGAACTCGACAAATTTGGCGTCAAGTACTGCGTGGAGTCGTTCGACCCGCGGTGCGTGGCGTGGCTGAAAAAGCACCGGCCAGAGGTCATCCGCGGGCAGTTGAGCTGCGACTTTTTGAAAGACCGCGGCAATTTGAGCCTGCCGATGGCGTTTGCGACGACGAATCTGCTGGGCAACATCATGGCACAGCCGGATTTTGTCGCCTACAAATTTGAAGATAAGAAAAACTGGGCGCCGCGTTTATGCCGTAAGCTCTACGGCGCGCAGGGCGTTTACTGGACCATCCGGTCGAAAGAAGACTTGGAGACGGCGGAGCGCGAGGGCGCGATCGCCATTTTTGAGCGGTTTATTCCCTAAAGAGGGTCCCACTTGTGGAAGGGTGGGGGAAAAGAAGCAAAACCGAAAGAAAAGGAAGAAGGTTTTATGGCAGAACAGAAAAGACGCTGGGGCGACCGGCGCGACGCAACACTGCTGCGGGATGTGGATTCGCTGCACTTTATCATGGGCATCATCTATCCCAACCGCGCGGACAACGAGGCGTATATCGCAGAGCGCGTGAATTTAGAGCCCATCAAGGACTACATTGCGACGAAAAACTATGAGGGCATTCCGTTCAAGTACACGTTTTTCCACGTGATCCTGACGGCGCTCGTTAAGACGGTCATTTTACGGCCGAAGCTCAACCGCTTTTACGCGAATGAAAACTACTATCAGCGCAATAAGGTGACAGCGGGCTTTGTCATCAAAAAGGAGTTTGCCGACGGCAGCGAAGAGGCCATGGCTCTGCTGGAGATAAAGCCTGAGAGCACCATCGAAACGATCCACGAGGAGATCCACCAGGAGGTTGCGGCCTGCCGCGAGCAGAAGAAGGTCAACACGACCGACAACAGCATGAATGTGCTCAACAGCCTGCCGCGCTTTTTGTCCAAGGCGGCGGTGCGATTTATCCGCTGGCTCGACAAGCACGGCTGGTGCCCCGATTTCCTGATCGGCAAGGACCCGAACTACAGTTCGGTGTTCATCTCCAACCTCGGTTCCATTCATCTCAAAAGCGGCTACCACCACCTGACGAACTGGGGCACGAGCTCGCTGTTCTGCATCATCGGCGAAAAGAAGTGGACGCCGCTGTACGACGAGCACGGCCTTGTCGAAATGCAGGAGACGGTGGACCTCGGCCTCACCGTGGATGAGCGCATTGCCGACGGCTACTATTACGCAAAGAGCGTGCGCCTTTTCAAATATCTGTTAGAACACCCCACCCTTTTGGAACGACCGCTATCGGAGGAAGTAGAATATGAGTGATTCCATTGTCAGAACGCCCTGGAAGGATTACATGGGCGAGGTGCCGATGCACCTTGAATATTTCGACGGCTCGATGTTCGAGGCCGTGGAGCAGATCGCTAAGAAATATCCGGGCAACATCGCTTTTACGTTCATGGGAAAGTCGACGACCTACCGCCAGATGATCCGCGAGATCGAGCAGTGCGCCAAGGCGCTCAAGACCATCGGCGTGCGCGAGGGTGACAAGGTGACCATTGCCATGCCGAACTGCCCGCAGGCCATCTATATGTTCTATGCCGTCAACCTCGTCGGCGGCATTGCGAACATGATCCATCCGCTGTCGGCAGAGAAGGAGATCGAGTTTTACCTGAACGCCTCGGAAAGCGTGGCGGCGGTGACGCTCGACCAGTTCTACAACAAGTTTGAAAAGGTGCGCGAGCGCACGAAGGTCGTGAACATGATCATCGCAAGCGTGCGCGACGCGCTGTCCCCGACGATCAAGGCGGGCTATATGCTCACCGAGGGACGCAAGATCGAGAAGATTCCCGAGGACGCGCCGGTCATCATGTGGAAGGACTTCATGAAGCTCTCCCACTCCTGCTACTATAAGACCTATAAGGTCAAGCGCGAGGGCGCGGACCCCGCTGTGATCCTCTATTCCGGCGGTACGACCGGCACAACAAAGGGCATCGTGCTGACGAACAAGAATTTCAACGCCCTCGGCCAGCAGGTCATCGCGGCGAACCCGATGTTCCGCCCCGGCGACCGCATGCTCGCGGCGATGCCGCTCTTCCACGGCTTCGGCCTTGGCGTGTGCGTGCACACGATGCTCTCGCAGGGCGGCCGCTGCATCCTGATCCCGCGCTTCACGGCCAAGAGCTACGCCAAGCAGATCGTGAAGTACAAGTGCAACTTCATCGCCGGCGTGCCGACGCTTTACGAAGCGCTGCTGCGCCTGCCGAGCATGGACGGGGCGAACCTCAGCTCGCTCAAGGGCGTATTCTCCGGCGGCGACAGCCTGTCGATCGAGCTGAAGAAGAAGTTCGACAAGTTCCTCTATGACCACAAGGCGTCCATTCAGGTGCGCGAGGGCTACGGCACGACCGAGACGGTCACGGCCTGCTGCCTGACACCGCCGCACATGTTCAAGGAGGGCTCCATCGGCCTGCCGTTCCCGGATACCTACATCAAGATCGTCGAGCCGGACACTGACCGGGAGGTTCCCTACGGGCAGGAGGGCGAGATCCTGCTCGCGGGCCCGACCGTGATGAAGGAGTACATGAACAATCCCGAAGAGACGGCGCAGACGCTTCGCACGCACGCCGACGGCCTGACGTGGGTCTACACGGGCGACCTGGGCGTGATGGATGAACAGGGCTTTATCTACTTCCGCGGCCGTGCCAAGCGCATGATCATTTCGTCCGGCTACAATGTCTATCCCGGCCAGATCGAAAATATCCTCGACGCGCACGAGTACGTGCAGATGAGCTGCGTGATCGGCGTGCCCGATCCCTACAAGATGCAGAAGGTCAAGGCGTTCGTCAAGCTTGCGCAGGGCGTGCCCGCGACCGAGGAGACCAAGCAGGTGCTCATGGCCTACTGCCGCAAGAATGTGGCGAAGTACGCCATGCCGTATGACATCGAGTTCAAGGAGGATATGCCCAAGACTCTGGTTGGTAAGGTGGCGTATCGCCAGCTGGAGGAAGAAGAACTTTCTAAGCTGAAGGCTCAGGAAGAGAAATAAGGTTTTCTGCGCTGGTGCAGAGAGAAGATTCCCCCGCCTGATGCGGGGATGCGAATAAAGGGGGCCATTCTCTCACGTGAGAGAATGGCCCCCTTAGACCCCCAAGAGAACGCGAGGGGAGTCCCCCTCGACCCCCAACATTGAGGGATTGCAGCTTGAATGACTGCACGCGCTGCGCAGTGTGGGTGCGGTGTACATGGCTTCGCCACCCAAGGCATACGCTAACGCGTAGACACCACATGTAGTGTTTTCTTGAATCAGATAGCACTACATCTTGACGAATTACAAGTTTCTTGTTAAGATTGGGGTTACCAGAACAACACGAAATGGGGGTCTTACTGGTGGAAGAAAAAGCCTTAGAGTGTCAAATTGCGGTCATGCTGCGCTTGATTGGCGTGCAGCCGAACGTGCGGGGCTGGCGGTACATCGTGGACGGTGTAAAGCTGGTCGCAGCGGACGAAGAGCTCGCGCACCACATGACAAAAGAGCTGTATCCGGCCATCGCAACCAAGCACGACACAACGCCGTCAAGGGTCGAACGCTGCATCCGGCACGCGATAGAATGGGCCTACACGAACGGCAATCCGGACATGCTCAAGCACTATCTCGGGAACATTGCAGCCTATGACAAGGGCAAGGCGACGAACGCTGCATTCATTGCGGGGTTGGCGTCATGGTGCAGGGAATGACGGAAGCGGAAGCGAAACGGCAGCAGCAGCGGCGAGCGTGGGACGCGGAACATCTGCGTTCTATCGGGACCAAGCTAACGCCGGCAGAGCTGGCCCGTCTCGACGCCTACTGCTTCTGGATACGGACCACGCGCTATTCGCTGCTGCGCACACTGGTCCTCGAAGAGCTCGCAGCGTATGAACGGGAGAACCGCGTGACGCTCGACGCCCCACGTGCCGTTACTGAGACGGCCGCAGAGCGCGACGAGGTTGCACGGCGTGTCCCGTGACCTGGAAGAACGTCGTCGCGCAGCGCGCAGCAGCAGCCGAATGCCTGCGTCCGTCTCGCTCGGGATGGATGCTGCTGCCTGCGGTCTTCAGAATCAAGCCCCCTTTCGTTTGTGGAAAACTCTGTGAATAACACGCCCGTCAAGGGCTTCGCAAGTGGCCTGTCGGCCACCCTTGACAGGCGTGTTGCTGCGCGGGTATCAAACGAAAGGGGGCTTCGATCATGAAGACCAAAAGAAACCTGTCCGCATCCATCCCGAACGAGACACGAAAGGCCGTCTATGCCCGTGATGGCTACCGCTGCGCGCTGTGCGACGACACGCACGGCTTGCAGATTCATCACATCGTTCATCGCAGCTGCGGCGGCAATGACACGCCCTGCAACCTCATCACGCTCTGCTGGCGCTGCCATGCGGAAGCGCACGGCACGTGGGTCGCCGAACGTCACGCGGTTCGCCCGCCGCACACCGCAGAAGAGCGCTATGCGGCCTACCGGATGCTGCAAGACGAATACGAGCAGCTGTGCGTCGAATACGTCAGCGACTACTACGCCGAACGCGGGGAAGAGTGGTGGCCCTATAAATAG
>OLYC01001497.1_pt1 | contig 15935 bp, 17 predicted proteins | sample 1674271 | NCBI WGS metagenome assembly OLYC01 (sample SAMEA103958154, study PRJEB25191) | human gut metagenome
TGTCCCTTCGGGACATTTCCCCCTGATAGGGGGAATCGGCCCCTGGGAGGGGAGCTGGGGGGCTCCGGGGGCTTAGAGGTCGTCGGCGTCCTGGACGGGGGTCTCGTGTTCGTCGGCGGGCAGACCGGTCCAGCTGCCTTGGGGGTCTGTGAAGCTGGGCGGCGTGTCCATGATTCTCTGCACCGCGTCCGCGCGGTCTTTTTTCCGTTTTTTCATGCTGCACCTCCTGTTTTCTTTCAGGATGCGCAGCTTTTGCAGCTTTTATTCGAAATGGTGCCCGTTGTGGTCGCAGCTCGGCGCGATATCGTCCGCCTCTTTGGAAAAATCGAGCGTTGGCGGCGCATAATGCCGGAGATCTGCGAGGAAGGCCGCGTAATCCGGGCGATTCGTCGGGATGAGCACCTTCTGCGGCTGCTCCAGCAGCCGGTCGGCCGCGGTGAAGCAGAGCGCGTCGACCAGCTCCCGGTCTGCGCGCACATGGTGCAGCAGGCAGACCTCGCGGAGCTGTGCAATCTCAAAATAAATGACCGTGCGCGAGCAGAAGATCTCGATGGCTGCGCCCGTGCCGTCTTCGGGCGGGAGGATGCGGAGGGTATCCTCCGGGATCAGAACATAGCGATTCATAAGCTGCCCCTCACTTCAGATAAATTCTTGCGCCGCCCGCGTAGGGCTGCACCGTGCCCACGCGCTGCGCGCTGGGGACCGCATCCTTGAGCGCGGCGAACAGCGCGTCCGCGTCGGCCGGGTCACAGGCGATGAGCAGACCGCCCGCGGTCTGCGGGTCGTAGAGCATATCCTGCACGGCCAGCTCCACGCTGCCGGCGTCGACCATGGGCTCGGCAAACATGCGGTTGCGGTACATACCGGCGGGCAGGATACCCATGCGGGCAAAGTCCAGCGCCTCGGGGATGAGGTCGATGGCCGCCGTGTCGATTCTTAGCTGCACGTCGCTGCCGGCCGCCATCTCGGACGCGTGGCCGAGGAAGGAGAAGCCCGTCACGTCCGTGCAGGCGTGGACGCGGAAGGGCACCATGGCGTCGCGCGCGGATTTGTTGAGCGTCGTCATGAGCCGCTGGGCAAGCTGTTTGCCGTCCTCGGACAGAAGCTCCGCCTTCTGCGCCGTGGTGAGGATGCCGATGCCGAGGGGCTTGGTGAGGAACAGCACGTCGCCGGGCTTCGCGCCAGAGTTCGTGAGGATCCTGTCGGGATGGATGAAGCCGGTCACGGCCAGGCCGTATTTCGGCTCGTCGTCATAGATCGAGTGGCCGCCGGTGATGAGCGCCCCAGCCTCATAGACCTTGTCGTAGCCGCCGCGAAGGATCTCATGGACGGTCTGCTTCGGCATGGACTCCGGCACGGCCATGATATTGAGGCAGAGCTTTGGCTCGCCGCCCATGGCGTAGACGTCGGAAAGGGCGTTCGTCGCGGCGATCTGGCCGAAGACGTAGGGATCATCGGCGATGGGCGGGAAGAAATCGACGGTCTGCACGAGTGCAAGCTCGTCCGAGACCTTGTAAACGGATGCGTCGTCGCTCTTGTCGAAGCCGACGAGCAGATTGGGGTCGCTGTGCACGCGGATATCGCCCAGCAGCTGCGCAAGGATCCCCGCGCCGACCTTCGCGCCGCAGCCGGCGCACTTGGCAAGCTTTGTCAGCTTGATCTCATCTTTCATTCTATTATACCTCCCATGCATTTTGACCCGTGACATTCGAAAGAACGCCCGTATATTCGAGGATCGCCTGCAGCACGCCGCCGCCGATGGCGATGGCCTTGTCCGAGGCGGTATAGCAGTAGGAAAGCTCGCCGCGCGGGTCGACATCGCCGGATTTCATGCCCTTATAGACCGGCGTCCCGTCGGCCAGCATCCCGCGGATGACGCCCGCGATCGTGCAGGCCATCGGCTTGCCGTTCACCTCGCCGACCACATCGCCCACCTGCACGCGTGCGCCGATATCGGCGAGCTGATGGAAGATCCCGTCGTCCGGCGCGCGCAGCACGCGCTCGCCGGTGAAGCCGCCGATGAGGCCGGGGATATTCGTGTTCGGGATAGGCTCGCCCGAGCGGATGACGCGGCCGAGCGTATGGCCGCGCATGGTCTCGATGACCGCGTGGCAGTCCTTCCCCGCGCAGAAGCCGGGGCCGACGCCGATGACGAGCGGCGCGTCGGTGATCGCGGTGCCGAGATTCTTTTTTGCGAGGATCGCGTCGACCACCACGTCCGGCCGCAGCCACGCGCGGCAGACGGCCTTGGGGTCGGCGAGCACGGGGATCTGCCCGGCTGAGAGGATGCGGCGGACGTCATCTTCCGTCTCCGCCCGCTCCGCCGTCACGTCCTCGACCTGATAGCTTCCATATAAGATCGCCTGCGAAAAGCAGACCGTGCGGCGGATGGCCGTCGGCTGCGGCAGGTCGGTCATGGCCACGCGCAGGTGCGACCGGAACAGCCGCAGGGCGATGCCCGTGGCAAGATCGCCCGCACCCCGGATCAGGACAAGCATTCGATCCACTCCTTCTGTAATGCCGCCGCGCAGACCGGGCAGCAAAGTCCCGCCGCCAGCCGTCGGGCCAGCTCTCTGCCCTGCGGCAGATCAGCCTGATTGACGAGCACACGGGTATGCAGGTGCTCATGCTCCAAAAACCGCGCCCAGAGCGCCGGCGTCACGACCGTATCCTCCGGCACGCCGAGGGCCTGCGCGGCAAGCGGCGCGCGGTGGACTGTCTCGTACATCGGCCGTCCGAAGCCGGACGCGCCGACGACCAGAATGGTCTGGTTCGCCTCCGGCGGGATGACAGGCTCGTGGGCCGCATGCGCCTTCAAAGGCAGCCGCTTGGCCCCGTCGGCCTCGACGATCACGTAGTCCGCCAGCCGGGCCAGCGTCCCGACCGGCAGCTCCGGCGGGCCGAATTTCCCGTTTTCCGACCACGCGCCCACACAGATGCAGGGGCTTTTCTCCAGCGCCGCGGCGATCTCCGCCTGCGCCGGCGAGACGAGGCAGGGCATGGTCTTTTCGGGGTAGATATGCGTCGTGGTGCAGACGATGACGCGGGCCTTCCCAGAAAGCTCATGCGCGAGCCGCTCCATGAGCGTGGTCTTTCCGCCGCCGCCGATGATGGCCGTCACACCGGGTCTTATCTGCAGCGCTTCCGACAAGTTCACGGCGCATACCTCCCTTCTGTTTCCTTTCTTAAAGATAACACCCGCGCGGTTCTTCGTCAAGAATATCGGAAGAATGTTGACAATCCCGAACTGAACATGGTAAAATTCAGACATGGAAAATAACTTTCGGCCTGTCCTGACGATTCGGATCTTCGGCGAGGACAAATGCTTCGGCCCCGGCGTAGCCGTGCTGCTGCGCAGAGTCCGCGAGCTGCACTCGCTGCGCGCGGCGGCCATGTCGATCGGCATGGCCTATTCGAAAGCCTGGACCATCCTCAAAAACGCCCAGCTGTCGCTGGGCTTCAAGCTGCTCGATTCCACAACCGGCGGAAAACACGGAGGAGGTGCGACTTTGACGCCGGAGGGCGAAAAACTGCTTGATGCTTACGACAGCTACTGCACCCGGCTCCGCGCCTATGCGCAGGAGCTGTTCGACGAGACCTTTGATGAAATTCTTCCGTAAAGCGTCCTTCTCTGCGCGCCTCCGGCAAAAAACTTTCGTTTTTTCCGCCGGGGGTGTTGTCTTGCGCAGAGCTGCGTTGTATAATGGAAACTAGATAATTGCGGGATTTCCGCAAAATGGAGGTAACACACCATGTTTACAAAACTGATCAGCGCCCTCAAGGCGACCCGCCGCACCATCGTCTTCACCGAAGGCCCCGACGCCCGCATCCTCGAAGCGGCCGACCGCCTGATCAAGGACGATCTGATGGACGTCATCCTCATCGGCAATGTCGACGAGGTCAAGGCTGCCGCAGCCAAGGGCGGCTTCGACATCGCCAAGGCCGAGATCATCGACCCGGCCACCTATGCCGGCATGGATGAGATGGTCGCAAAGATGGTCGAGCTGCGCAAGGGCAAGATGTCTGAGGAAGACTGCCGCGCCGCGCTGGCCAAGGGCAACTATTTCGGCACCATGCTCGTCAAGATGGGCAAGGCCGACGCGCTGCTCGGCGGCGCGACCTACTCCACCGCCGATACCGTCCGTCCGGCTCTGCAGCTGGTCAAGACGAAGAAGGGCGCGCACCTCGTCTCCTCCTCCTTCATCCTCTTCCGCAAGGACAAGGACGGCAACGACGAGAAGTACTGCATGGGCGACTGCGCCATCAACATCGACTATCAGGACACCGTCGACAAGGCGACCGGCGCCGTGACCTTCACCGCAGCCCAGAAGCTGGCGGAAGTCGCCGTCGAGTCCGCCCGCACGGCAGAGTTCTTCGGCATCGACCCGAAGGTCGCGCTGCTGTCCTTCTCCACCAAGGGCTCCGGCAAGGGCGGCACCGTCCAGCTCAGCCACGACGCCACCATCGAAGCGCAGAAGCTCGCGCCCGAGATGGCCATCGACGGCGAAATGCAGTTTGACGCGGCGGTCTCCCCGGTCGTCGGTCAGCTGAAGTTCCCGGGCAGCAAGGTCGCGGGCTACGCCAACACCTTCATCTTCCCGTGCATCGAAGCCGGCAACATCGGCTACAAGATCGCCCAGCGGCTCGGCGGCTTTGAGGCCTACGGCCCCATCCTGCAGGGTCTGAACGCGCCCATCAACGACCTCTCCCGCGGCTGCAACGCCGACGAGGTCTACAAGATGGCCATCATCACGGCTGGCATGGCCTGATCGGACAAGTCTTACATATACCGGTGGCTCCCTTGTGTTAAGGGAGCTGTCACCGAAGGTGACTGAGGGATTGCTGTCGCAGATTTGTGACTTCCCTATGTCTCCGACGGCCATATCTTTTCCCGTGCGTGGGAAAAGATATGGAAGAAAAGGACGCTGATTACTCAAAAACCGCCATCACGTATCTGCTCAATGGACAGACACACTTTTACGCCGTCCCTTTTGCCGATCGATGAATGACTGCCGAAAGAGCACGCCATTGTTGGTGATGGCTGAATCGGATTTTTGAAATTTGCAGCATGCGCCTGCGGGCGCAATAAATCCAAAACGCAAGTTCAGCTTGTGTTTTGAGAGGAGGGACCGGGCTCGTTCCGTCGAGGCTGGTTCCGGCGAAAAGGTCTCTCACGCGACCAATCGAAAAACTTCGTGGGGATACCGCCTTGGGGCGGCATCCCCATATTTTTGCCTTGGAGTATTTTTTCTATGAAACTGACTGATTATCTGGGCGATAAGCCCTTCTGGCGCGTGACCGCGCGGCTGGCGCTGCCGGTGGCGCTGCAGAACGTGCTGACGAGCTCGTTCCAGCTGGTCGATACGATGATGGTCTCGCGGCTCGGCGACGTGACGCTCTCGGCCGTCGGCATGGCCGCGCAGTGGGGCTGGCTGTGCAACCTGCTGAACTTCGGCCTGTGCTCTGGCATGAGCGTATTCATCTCGCAGTACTGGGGCGTCAAGGATCACAAGGGGATCCGGCGCGTCATGGGGCTGGGGCTGGTGTTCTCGCTGTTCGTGTCGCTGCTGTTTCTGGCCGTCGCGCTGGCGGCCCCGGCATGGGTCGTGGGACTTTTTAATCAGGACCCGGGCGTGTTGGACGCGGGCTGCCGGTATCTGCGGATCGTCTGCTTCTCGTATCCGGCCGTCGCGCTGACGTATCTGCTGTCCAACGTCCTGCGCGGGACCGAGCGCGTCCGGCTGCCGCTCTATGTCTCCATCGTCACGACCATTGCCAACGCGTTTGCCGACTACGGCCTGATCTTCGGCGCGTTCGGCCTGCCGGAGCTCGGCGTGCAGGGCGCGGCGATCGCGACGTGCATCTCGTCGTGGCTGGGGCCGGTGCTGATCCTGCTGTTTTCCGTGTTTGAGAAAAACATACTCATCGGACCCGTGCGGGAGCTGTTCGCGTTCAGCTGGAAGCAACTGGGCGAGTTCTGCACGCGGGCGCTGCCCGTCATGTCGAACGAGGGACTGTGGGCCCTCGGCATGCTGACGCTCAACCGCATCTACGCCAACATGGGCTATGAATATTACGCGGGCATGACCATCTTCAAGACGTTTTCGGAACTGGCCTTCGCCTTCTTCGTCGGCCTTGGCGGCGCGTGCGTCATCATGGTCGGCAAATCCATCGGCCAGGGCAAGATCCAGCGCGGCGTCGCCGACGCGCGGCGGTTTTCCGTGCTGGTGCCGCTGATGGGCCTCATCGTGGGTCTGGCCATGATCGCGGCGCGGCACCCGCTCGTGTCGCTGTTCGCCGCGGGCGACAATCTTTCGGCCACGACGATCTCGACTGCCTACGCCGTGACGATCTTCTGCTCGCTGGAATACTGCTTCCGCAACATCTCCTACGTGCAGGTCGTGGGCGTGTTCCGCTCCGGCGGCGATACGCTGACGGGCATGCTGTTCGACCTCGGAAGTCTCTGGTGCGTGTCGATCCCGCTGACGCTGCTGGCTGCGCGCGTGCTGCAGCTGCCGTTTATCGGCGTCGTGATCTTCGCGTATCTGGGTGAGGACATCCCGAAGAGCATCCTCTGCCTGCTCCACTTCAAGAGCATGCGCTGGATCCGCCCCGTCACCGAGGAGGGCCGGGCCGGTCTGCGTGACTATCAGGGCAAATGAGCCCATTTCCCGGCATTCTGCCGCCGCTCCTTCCCTTTGGAAGGCGCGGCGGCTTTTTATTTTCTTTTTACATTCCCCGAAAGATTTGACCAAAGTTTTACCGAAATCTGCTTTCACATTTTAGGTCATAGCAGTATCTTGATGCACGTAGACAAGATGTCGAATCAATTGAAAGGAGATCATCAAAATGAAGAAGATGACCAAAGTTCTCACCACTGTACTTGTAATTGCCCTTGCCGCGCTGACGCTCGCCGGCTGCGCCAAGAAGGATACCTCCCCCGTCACGACCGACGGCTCGACCTCCATGGAGAAGGTCATCGGCACGCTCGGCGAAGCTTTCACCGAAAAGGAAGGCATCAACGTCACCTATAATCCCACCGGCTCCGGCTCCGGCATCCAGGCCGTCTCCGAAGGCCGCTGCGACATCGGCCTGTCCAGCCGCGCGCTGAAGGACGATGAGAAGGCCACCCTGACCGGGACCGTCGTTGCCCTTGACGGCATCGCCATGATCGTGAACCCCGAAAACCCCGTCTCCGATCTGACCGTCGAGCAGATCGCCGACATCTACACCGGCAAGATCACCAACTGGTCCGAGGTCGGCGGCAATGACGCCGAGATCGTCCTCATCGGCCGCGAAGCCGGTTCCGGCACGCGCGACGGCTTCGAATCCATCACCGGTACCAAGGATGCCTGCCAGTACCGTCAGGAGCTGACCTCCACCGGTGACGTCATCACGACCGTCTCCCAGAACCCGGATGCCATCGGCTATGCTTCCCTCGCAGCCCTCAAGGATACCGTCAAGGCTCTGACGGTCGGCGGCGTGGCTCCCACGGAAGAGACCGTCAAGGACGGCAGCTACGTCATCCAGCGTCCGTTCGTCCTCGTGACCAAGACCGGCGAAACGCTCTCCGCCAACGCCCAGAAGTTCTTCGACTTCGCTCTGAGCGCGGAAGCTGCCCAGTACATCACGACCGCCGGCGCAGTTCCGGTGAACGGCTGATATGAAGAAGAAACAGACAATGGAAGACGTCGTACACGGCGTCTTCCTCTTCTTAGGACTCATCACGGTCGGCTGCGTGCTGCTGATCACCGTGTATCTGGTCCTCTCGGGCCTTCCCGCCATCTCAAAGATCGGGCTCGGCAAGTTCCTGTTCGGCAGCGAATGGGCCTCGACGGCGGCGGAGGCGAAATTCGGCATTCTCCCCTTCATCCTCACGAGCGTCTACGGCACCTGCGGCGCGATCCTGATCGGCGTGCCGGTCGGCTTTCTGACGGCCGTGTTCCTTTCGAAAATGGCGCCCAAAAAGCTCCGCACCGTCATGGAATCCGCGGTCAGCCTGCTCGCGGGCATCCCGTCGGTCGTCTATGGCCTTGTCGGCATGCTGGTGCTGGTGCCGGGGATCCGGAAGCTGTTTCACGTGCCGGACGGCGCGAGCCTGCTCGCGGCCATCATCGTTCTTGCCATCATGATCCTGCCGTCCATCATCAAGGTCTCCGTCAACGCGCTCGACGCCGTGCCGAAGGAGTATGAAGACGCGTCTCTGGCTCTCGGCGCGACGCCGGTCGAGACCTGGTTCCGCGTGTCGGCCCCGGCGGCCAAGAGCGGCATCGCGGCCGCCGTCGTGCTCGGCGTCGGCCGGGCCATCGGCGAGGCCATGGCCGTCATGATGGTCTCGGGCAACGCGCCGAACATGCCGTCGCTGTTTGAAAGCGTGCGCTTTCTCACCACAGCCGTGGCGAGCGAGATGTCCTACGCCTCCGGCCTGCAGCGGCAGGCGCTGTTTTCCATCGCGCTGGTCCTCTATGTGTTCATCATGCTCATCAACGCCGCGCTCAATTTCTTCCTGAAGCGCAAAAAGGAGTGACCGTATGCTGACGAATCGACTCTCCGCCTCCCGGCGGATCTTCATCACCGTCATGCGCGTGCTGCTGGTGCTGGCCGCCGTATTGACGGCCGCGCTGGTCGTGTTTATGATCGTGTACGTGCTCTATAAGGGTCTGCCGTATGTCACATGGCGTTTGATCTCGACGAAGCCGAGCTACATTACCGGCGCCATCGGCATTCTGCCGGATATCTGCAACACGGTGCAGATCCTGCTCGCTTCGCTGCTCATCGTCCTGCCGCTCGGCGTGGGCGCGGCCGTGTACCTCACGGAGTACGCGCAGAACAAAAAGCTCGTCGCGGCCATCGAATACGCCGCCGAGACGCTCTCGGGCATCCCGTCCATCATCTACGGTCTGGTCGGTATGCTGTTTTTCTGTGAATTTCTGGGGATGCAGACCTCCCTGCTCGCGGGCGCGCTGACGCTCGTGATCATGAACCTGCCGACCGTCCTGCGCACGACGCAGGAAAGCCTGCGGACCGTCCCGCAGAGCTACCGCGAGGGCGCGTTCGGCCTCGGCGCGGGCAAATGGCGCGTGGTGCGCACGGTCGTGCTGCCGGGCTGCATCGACGGGATCGTGACCGGCTGCATTCTTTCGGCCGGGCGCATCCTAGGCGAGTCCGCCGCGCTTCTGTTCACCGCGGGCTTCGCGCACACGCTCAACAAGTTCATCCTGGGCCTTGCCAGCCCCGGCGCGACGCTGACCGTCGCCCTGTACGCCTATGCCAAGGAGGAGGGCGAATTTGACGTAGCCTTCGCCATCGCGGCCATCCTTATGATCCTCACCCTGCTCATCAACCTCGCGGCCGGGATCGTCGGCAGACAGATCCAGAAACGGAGCCAGGCATGAAGGCAGTCAATCCCTGCGGCCTGAAGCGGGCCGCGCTCATCAACGACCTGTCCTGCTTCGGCAAGTGCTCTTTGAGCGTCTCGATGCCGATCCTGTCCAGCTACGGGATCGAGACCGTCCCGCTGCCGACGGCCCTTCTCTCGACGCACACGGGCGGCTTCACCGGCTACGTCGTGCAGGACACGACCGAAGCCATGCGCGCGTTTGCCGCGCACTGGAAGCAGGTCGGCGTGCAGTTTGACTGCATCGCCACCGGCTACTGCTGCTCGCCGGAGCAGATCCGGCTCGCGGCGGAGTTCATCCGCAGCTTCGCAGACGGGCGGACGCTCGTCGTGGTCGACCCAGTGCTGGGCGACCACGGAAGGCTCTATAGCGGCTTTACCGACGCGCATGTCGACGCCATGCGGGAGCTGTGCAGTCTGGCGGACGTGATCACGCCCAACCGGACGGAGGCGGCGCTGCTCTCGGGCCTCGCCTGCTCCAGCGCGGACGAGACGCTTCTCTACGCGCAGCAGGTCAAAAACACCATTCTCACCAGCGTCCGCACCGAGACCGGCATCGGCTATCTTGCGCGGCTGGACGGCGGCATCCGCCTGGTGCTGCGGCCCTTTGTCGAGCTGACGCTGCACGGCGCGGGTGACGTGTTTACAAGCGCCCTGTGCGGCGAGCTGCTGTGCGGAAAAGCGCCGATGGACGCGCTGGACAGCGCCGCGGACTTCTGCGACCGCTGCATCCACGAAACGGTCAAGCGCCAGCCGTGGCACTGGTACGGCCTGGCCTTCGAGCCGGTATTGAAAGGAAATCACGTATGAACGATATCATCACGGTGAAAGACCTGCGGCTCTGGTACGGCCAGACGCAGGCACTCAAGGGCGTGTCCATGGACATCCCGGAAAAAAGCATCACGGCCCTCATCGGCCCCTCCGGCTGCGGCAAATCGACGTTCCTCAAGACGCTCGACCGCATGAACGATCTCGTGCCGGGCGTGCGCATCGAGGGCGAGGTCCAATACAATGGGCAGAATATCTTCGCCCCGCAGGTCGACGTCAACGAGCTGCGGCGGCAGATCGGCATGGTTTTCCAGAAGCCGAATCCCTTCCCCATGAGCATCTATGACAACATCGCCTACGGCCCCCGGACGCACGGCGTGCGCAGGAAGGACGAGCTCGACGAGATCGTCGAGCAGTCGCTGCGCGGCGCGGCGATCTGGGACGAGGTCAAGGATCGGCTGAAAAAGAGCGCCCTCGGCCTCTCCGGCGGCCAGCAGCAGCGGCTGTGCATCGCGCGGGCGCTGGCTGTGCAGCCGCAGGTCCTTTTGATGGACGAGCCGACGAGCGCGCTCGACCCCATCTCGACCTCCAAGATCGAGGAGCTCGCCACGAACCTCAAGGAGCAGTACACCATCATCATCGTCACCCACAACATGCAGCAGGCGCTGCGCATTTCGGATAAAACGGCGTTTTTCCTGCTCGGCGAGCTCATCGAATACGATGACACGCAGAAGCTGTTCTACCAGCCGAAGCAGAAGCGCACCGAGGATTACATCACCGGGAGGTTTGGCTAATGAGAAGTAAATTTGACCAGCAGCTCGCCGCCCTCAACCAGGAGCTGACCGAGATGGGCGCGACCTGCGCGCAGGCCATCGGCCTGGCCGCACAGGCCCTGGAGCAGCAGGATGTGGCGCTCGCGGCCCCCGTGGGGCAGCTCGAGGAGCAGACGAACGAGCAGGAGCGCACGATCGAGGCCCTGTGCCTGAAGCTGCTTCTGCAGCAGCAGCCCGTCGCCCGCGATCTGCGGCAGATCTCCGCCGCGCTCAAGATGATCACCGACATGGAGCGCATCGGCGATCAGGCCGCGGACATCGCGGAGATCATCCCCTTCTTCCTCAGCCACAACACCTTTGACTGCACACTCGTCTGCCGCATGGCGCAGCAGGCCAGCTCCATGGTCACGCAGAGCGTCGACGCGTTCGTGCGCCGCGACGTGTATCTGGCCCGCTCCGTCGCCGGGCAGGACGATCTGGTCGACGAGGACTTCACCGCCGTCAAGCAGGCGCTCATCGCCGCCATCGCCCGCGAGCCCGGGCAGGGTGAGGTCGCGCTGGATCTTCTGATGATCGCCAAGTATTTTGAGCGCATCGGCGATCACGCCGTGAACCTCTCCGAGTGGGTCGAATTCTCCGTCACCGGCGTCCACAAGCACGACGGCGTGGAGTACGAATAAGGCCCAGTTTCGCGCAAAAAAGCCGCCCGGATGGGCGGCTTTTCGTTGTTATTCGGCAGAGGGCTTTCTGCATTCGTCGGTGATCTCCCGTTTGAGCTCGCGCAGGGCGGGCGATTCCGGGTCGCGGGGATAGGCAAAGCCGGTCAGGTCAAAGGAGCGGAGCGTGCTGTCCGGGTGCATGACGAGGATCCGCTGGCCCAGCAGCAGCGCCTCTTCGAGCTGGTGCGTGACCAGCACGATGGTGCGCGGGAGCTTCCGCTGGATGGCCAGCAGCTGCGTCTGCAGCTCGCCGCGGGTCAGAAAATCGAGCGAGGCGAACGGCTCGTCCATCAAAAGCAGCTGCGCCTGGCTTGCAAGGATGCGCGCAAGGCCGAGCCGCTGCTTCATGCCGGTCGAAAGCTCCATGGGCGTGAGGTCGGCATAGTCCTCCAGCCCGACCAGACGGACGAAGTCCGCGGCCTTTTCATACCGCTCCTCCGGCGTCTTGCCGACGCCGCAGGCCATGGCGACGTTGCGCTGCACGTTCGTCCAGGTGATGACATAGGGGTCGGGGCTCAGCATGGCGCTGTGCCAGCCCTGCGGGATGCTGATCTCGCCGGCGTCCGGCTGTTCCTTCCCGGCCAGCAGCTTCAGAAGGGTGCTCTTGCCGCAGCCGCTGCGGCCGACGATGACGGTCAGATGTCCGGCGGCGAACGTCACCGAGAGGTCCTTCAGCACCTGCCGCGTGCGGCTTTGCCGCTGCTCGCCGGTGATGACGATCTCCGTACTGTAGGATGTATAAGCCTTGTCCACATGCCGCAGGGTCACCGCGTCCATAAATATGCCTCCGTTCGGTCCGATTTCCTGCTATTTTACCAGATTTGGCGGCTGAACTCAAGCTTCTTTTTCCGTTTTCGCCTCTTGCATTCCCCGCGGCGGGAGCGTATGATAGTCGCGCAAAAAATGATCGTCAAGAGGGTATCTTTTTATGAGCAAGGGCAAACATGATCAGGTCGACATGCTGCACGGGCCGCTTCTCGGGAAACTGGTCCTGTTCGCGCTGCCGCTGGCGCTCAGCAGCATCCTGCAGCAGCTGTTCAACGCTGTCGACATCGCCGTCCTCGGCCAGTTCGCCACCAGCCAGGACCAGGCCGCCGTGGGCTGCACGTCGGCCGTCATCAACATGTTCCTCAATCTGTTCCTCGGCATCTCCGTGGGCGCGAACGTCGTCATCGCGACGTACATCGGCCAGCGGGATAAGGAGAAGGTCCAGGCCTCCGTGCATACCGCGATGCTGATCGCGCTCATCAGCGGCTTTGTGATGATGCTTGTGGGCTTCGTGACCGCGCGGCCGATCCTGGAGCTCATCCAGACGCCTGAGAGCGTGCTGGACAAGGCGGTCTTGTACCTGCTCATCTATTTTGCCGGAATGCCGTTCATCATGGTGTATAACTTCGGCGCGGCAATTTTGCGCAGCGTCGGCGATACGAAGCGGCCGCTCATCTGCCTGACGGTGTCCGGCGTTCTGAACGCGGGACTCAATATTTTCCTCGTCGCCGTGTGCGGCATGGATGTCGACGGCGTCGCGATCGCGACGGTCTTGTCCAACGTCGTCAGCTGCGTGGTGGTCGTGTGGATGCTCTGCCGGGAGAAGAGCGAGATCCGCCTGTCCTGGCGCGCGCTGCGGATGGACCGGGCGCTGCTCGGCCGGATGCTCGCCATCGGCCTGCCGGCCGGCCTGCAGAGCACGGTCTTCACCTTCTCCAACGTGTGCATCCAGTCGACGCTCAACTCGTTCGGCACGGCAGCCGTGGCCGGTTCGTCCGCGGCGCTCAACTATGAATTTTTCGCCTATTTCCCTGTCGTCGCCTTCGGGCAGGCGGCCGTGACCTTCTCCAGCCAGAACTTCGGCGCCGGGCAGTATGACCGCTGCCGGAAGATCTTCCGGCAGACGATGCTGCTGTCGCTGGTGTGCGCGGAGGTGATGGGGCTGGGCTTCGTGTTCGGCAAGGAGCTGTTCGTCCGCTTCTTTACCGCCGAGGCCGACGTCGCCGAATTCGCCTACATCCGCATGTGCACGCTCCTGCCGTTTTACTTCCTTGTGCCGCTGTATGAGGTCGGCGGGGCCGCGCTGCGCGGCATCGGGCATTCGCTGGCCCCGGCCGTGCTGACGGTGCTGGGCACATGCGTGCTGCGGCTCATCTGGGTCTTCACGGTCTGCCGCATCTGGCCGGATTACCGCGTGCTGATGCTCGTCTACCCCATCACGTGGGCGCTGACCGGCGCGGCCATCATGGTCTGCTACTTCCTTGTCGACCGCAAGCTCGCCAAAAAATTCCTCACCGCCCAGACACACTGAATCTTGTCCGGCGCGGGCACGTTTGGTATAATGACAGGGCAGCACCGCACAATTGCGTCTGCGCGCTTCGGCGGATCTTTTCCGCCAATCCTGCGGTTTGAAAAGCTTGAAATATTGCGCAGCCGTTGGCGACGAAGGAGCCTTACGGATGCGGCATGCCCCTTGCGGGTACACAAAGTATTCCTGCGCTTTTCAAATCTTGGCTTGGCGAAAAATCTCTCGCCGAATCTGCTTGCCGAATTGTGCGGTGCTGCCTTAGAAAACACCTGAAGGAGTCTGCCATGAAACGACGGATCGGATCTTTGCTGCTGTTATGTTTGCTCTGCGCGTGCCTGTGCACGCAGGCGCTCGCTGTCTCCCCGCAAAGCTGCGCGGAGGAGCTTTCCGCCATCGACGTCTTCCGCGGGACCGACACGGGCTTTGAGCTCGACCGCGCCCCGAAGCGCAGCGAGGCCGCCGTCATGCTCGTGCGCCTGTACGGCGCGGAGGAGGAAGCGCTCTCACTATATGAAGCAGGGCTGATCGCCCACCCGTTTGAAGACGTGTCCAGCTGGGCCGCGCCGTATCTGGCGTGGCTGTACAGCGAGGGGCTCGTCCGCGGCGTGAGCGAGACGCGCTACGGTGCGGACGCCCCCTGCCGCGCGCGGGACTATGCGCTGTTTCTGCTGCGCGCGCTGGGCTATCAGGACGGCGCGGACTTTGCCTGGGCCGAGACCGAAGACTTCGCCGAAGCCTGCGGCTTTTACAGCCGCGCGCTGTTCGGCGGCACGTTCACGCGCGGGGATCTGGCGCTCATGACGTGGCTGGCGCTGCAGTGCCCGTCCGCGGACGGCAGCGGCACGCTGCTCGCAGGTCTTACTGCGCGCGGCGCCATCGAACAGGACGCCGCCCGGACGCTCGAGGCCTCGTTCCGCAAAAGCCCGGTGCGTGTCAAGGACGGGACGGTCACGCTGGACGCCGCGGCCTGGCGCAGCGCCTGCGCGGAGCTGGAGATCACGGTGCAGTTTGAATCCGGCACAGAAACGCTCAGCGGCGAGGCGCTGCGGGCGCTCGTCGCGGCGGACGGGACGGTGCGGACGGACGAACTGGACGCGCTCGTCTCCGGCTGGGCCGGGCAGTACGGTACATACAACACGCCCTACCGCTTTGATTCCTACGTCAAGGGCGTCACCCCCATCGACTTTATCCCCTGCGACTACCGCATCGACGAGGCGGGCGTCAAAAAGCAGCTGCTGCAGGCCATCTGTGCCATGGAGCCCTGCACGATCACCGCGGGGCTGACGTGTTACCGCTGGGGCGCGCCGTTTGACATTTCGCTGACGCATGTCGAGGTCGATCTGGACAACCAGCAGCTGACATTCATCAAAAACGGGACCGTGATCGTGAACACCAACATCGTCACCGGCATGGTCGGCAGCCACCGCACGCCGATCGGCTTGTACGAGGCGCACAACAAACAGACGAACTGCACGCTGACGGGCGCGGATTACGAGGTCTTTGTTAAATACTGGGTCAGCGTCATCGGCGATTCCATCGGCCTGCACGACGCGTCCTGGCGCAGCGTCTTCGGCGGCGACCAGTACATTTTCAACGGCTCGCACGGCTGCATCAACATCCCGGAGGCGGCGATGGTAAAGATCTTCAACAACATCGAAGACGGCACGCCGGTGCTGATCTTCGGCCAGAACAAATGGTACCAGCCCGGCTCCGCCGACTCCCCCGCCACCAAAAACCCCCTCCGCGGCACCACCGCCGGGAAATAAATAGGCGGCTCCCCTTCCAGGGGAGCTGGCTCGGCGCAGCCGAGACTGAGAGGTTGTCCCCTTTGTGTCTGTGTTTGTTGTGGTGACTACATTTTACACTTTGGAGTGCGTATTGTCTTTCTTTTTTTGAGGTGTTGCACTTCGGATGATAACATATCGCTTTGGGGTGTGCACCCCATGGCTTCCCCTATGAGGGGAAGCTGTCAGCCGGAGGCT
>OLYC01001506.1_pt1 | contig 15868 bp, 10 predicted proteins | sample 1674271 | NCBI WGS metagenome assembly OLYC01 (sample SAMEA103958154, study PRJEB25191) | human gut metagenome
TGACCGTCGCAGTCGATGGAGATGGTGATATCGCAGCTGTCGCTGTGCAGCGCCTCCATCAGCCCCGCCAGCACGGCGTTCTGGTGGCCGCGGTTGCGGCTCTGGGAAATGCCGATATAGTGCTCGTCCTGTGCGGCAAAGCCTTGGATCAGCTCCCACGTTTTGTCGCGGGAGCCATCGTTGACAAAGAGCACCCGGCTTTTATCGCTGACCAGCCCCTGTGCGGTCAGACTGTGGATCTTTTCCAGAAACATGGGTGCTGTAATGGGCAGTACCTGCTCCTCGTTGTAGCAGGGGATCACGATCCAGAGTACGGGCTTAGACATTGTTTTATCGCTCCTTATTGATAAAAGTAGTCAGAGGGTCACTGCACCATCTGCTGCAAGGCATCCGGCTCCAGCAGCTTGAAGCTGCTGCGGTAGGTGTCGATGAGCCCTTCCTTCTGCATGGTGCTCAACTCCCGGGAAAGGGCGCTGCGGTCGCAGTTGAGGTAATCCGCCAGCTGGATGCGGGAGAAGGGGATGCTGAAGGTCAGGCTGTGGGCGCGGGCGGCCTCGCTGAGCAGATAGGCCGCCACCTTGGCGCGCAGGCTCTTCATTACCAGCAGGTCGATGCGGCGGGAGAGGGAAAAATATTTATCGCTGATGGTGCGCACAAGGTTCTGCACCACCCGCTGGTGGGCGGGGCTGCCGTCCGAGAGCAGCAGCCGTTCGTAGGGCAGCAGCAGCACCTCACAGGGGGCGGCAGCCAGCACGGTGACCGGGCTGGACAGGCTGGAACCTCCCAATACGTCCCCGAACACCCCGCCCGGCTCTACCTGGGCGATGGGAATGCGCACCCCGCCCGGTGCCGGGCGGTAGGCCTCCAGCTCGCCGGACAGCACGATGCCCACCCGGCGGCTGGGCTCCCCCGCCAGCACAAGGGCTTCGCCCTTGCCGTAGCTGCGCACACTGCCCCCCAGCCTGGACAGCAGCGTGCTGAGCTCCGCAGCGGAAAGCCCCGCGAACAGCGTGGTGGTTTGTAACAGCGGCAGATAATTATTCATCGCAACTCCGCAGAGAAAATAGCGTTCTCCGCAGCCTCCTGCAATTACGTTGCGCACGCAACGGTATTTTTACCCCTATTATAGTAAACTGGAACGCGCAAAGCAAATGATTTTGCAAAATTTTCAAAAAAAGACCGGTTTCCGCTTCCCGTACTGGGGCGTGCCGGGTGTGAAAAGGAGTATTTCATGAAAAAGATCCTGTCCTTACTGCTGGCGTTCAGCCTTGCACTGAGCCTTGCAGCCTGCGGCGGCAGCGCAAGCTCTGCCGCTTCCAGCGCAGCGGTGTCCGAAGCTGCTTCCTCAGCGGCTGCTTCCGAGGAAGAAGAGGCCGCAGCGCCGCTGTCTGCCACCGAGCCGCTGCGCATTGCGGGCCTGAAGGGCCCCACCACCATGGGGCTTGTCAACCTGCTGTCGATGGAGCAGGCCAGTACTGCCGCCATGGACTACGATCTGCAGCTTTACGGCGCTGCGGATGAGATCGTGCCGCTGCTCATCAAGGGCGAGCTGGACATGGCTGCTATCCCGGCCAATCTGGCTGCGACTCTGTACCAGAAAACCAGCGGCGGCATTCAGGCCGTGGCGGTGAACACTTTGGGAGTTTTGTATGTGGTGGAGCAGGGCGACACCGTCCATAGCATGGCCGACCTCAAGGGACGCACCATCCTGTCCACCGGCAAGGGCACTACCCCGGAGTATGTGCTGCGCTATCTGCTTACTGCCAACGGCCTTGACCCGGACAAGGATGTGGATATCCAGTATTACAGCGAGGCTACCGAGGTGACCGCCCAGATGGCAACCACGCAGGATGCCATTGCCGTTTTGCCCCAGCCCTATGTGACCGCTGCCGGGCTGAAGGACGACACCCTGCGGGTAGCCCTTGACCTGACCGCCGAGTGGGACAAGGTGGCAGACACCCAGCTGATCACCGGTGTGACCGTGGTGCGCAAGGCCTACGCCGAGGAGCACCCGGACGTGGTAGCCGCCTTTCTGGCAGACTACGCCCAGAGCGTGAACGCCGCCAACACCGATCTGGAAGGCACCGCCGCTCTGTGTGAGGAGCAGGGCGTGGTGGCAAAAGCCGCCATTGCCAAAAAGGCACTGCCCAACTGCAACATCGTCTGCCTGACCGGCGAGGAACTGAAGGCGGACGTCTCCGGTTACCTGCAGGTGCTCTACGATGCCGACCCCGCCGCCGTGGGCGGCACGCTGCCCGGCGAGGACTTCTACTGGACAGCCCAGTAACAGCCTGAAAAAAGCATTCCATCTCCCGCCGCTCTGCCGTGGTACGCAGCGCGGCGGTTTTTGTTTCCCGGTTGCAATTCCGCTGCAAAAGTTCTACAATAGAGACACATTATAGAATATGGAGGGAAAACCTATGGCTTGCACTACCATTCTGGTCGGCAAGGCAGCATCGTACGATGGCTCTACCATGATCGCCCGCAACGATGACTCCGGCTCCGGCCATTTCACCGCTAAAAAATTTACCGTGATCCACCCGGAGGATCTGCCCAAGACCTACCGCAGCGTCCTCTCCCATGTGGAGATCCCCCTGCCGGAGGGCGCACTGCGGTTTACCGCCATGCCTAACGCCGTGGAGGGTAAGGGTATCTGGGCGGCTTCCGGTGTCAACGCCGCTAACGTGGGCATGACCGCCACCGAGACCATCACCTCCAACCCCCGCGTGCTGGGCGCAGACCCGCTGGTGGAGTATCAGCCTGCCAAGGGCGAAAAGCCCGAGGTGCCCGGTGGCATTGGCGAGGAGGATATCGTCTATCTGGTGCTGCCCTACATCCACTCTGCCCGTGAGGGCGTGCTGCGTCTGGGCAGCCTGCTGGAGCAGTACGGTACTTACGAGATGAACGGCATCGCTTTTCAGGATGTAAACGAGATCTGGTGGCTGGAGACCATCGGCGGTCACCACTGGATTGCCCGCCGTGTGCCGGATGATGTGTATGTGGTCATGCCCAACCAGCTGGGCATCGACACCTTTGATCTGGAAGATGCCTTCGGCGCACAGGAAAACTACCTCTGCTCTGCCGACCTGCGGGAGTTCATTGCCAAGAATCACCTCGACCTTTCTTTGGACGGCGCACTGAACCCCCGGGACGCCTTTGGCAGTCATGATGACGCCGACCACGTTTACAACACCCCCCGCGCATGGTATATGCTGCGCTACCTCAACCCCCGCACATGGGTGTGGGAGGGTGCCGACGCCGACTACACCCCCATGTCCGATGACCTGCCGTGGTGCATGGTGCCGGAGCGCAAGGTGACCCCGGAGGACATCAAGTATATGCTGTCCAGCCACTATCAGGGCACCCCCTATGATCCCTACCTGAGCTACGGCGACAAGTCCGCAAAGGGCGCGTACCGTTCCATCGGCATCAACCGCAATGACTTTATGGCGCTTTTGCAGATGCGTCCCGACCAGCCGGAGGAGTCCCGCGCTGTGGAGTGGGTGGCCTATGCCTCCAACGCCTTCAACACCATGGTGCCCTTCTACGCCAACGTGGAGCGTACCCCGGAGTATCTGGCCAACACCACCGGCACCGTGTCCACCGATAACTTCTACTGGACCAGCCGTCTGATTGCCGCCATGGCAGACGCCTCCTATAATAAATCCCTCTTCCACCTCGAGCGCTACGAGGAGGCCGTGCTCTCCGCTGCCCGCGCACTGGTGAACGGGTACGACGCAAAGCTTGCCGCCGAGCCGGACGCTGCCCGCCGCGCCGCCCTGCGGGAGGAAGCCAACACCGCCATTGCCGCCATGCTGCAGGAGAAGGCCGCCGACACGCTGGATAAAGTTCTGTTTGAACTGAGCAGCCAGATGAAGAACGCCTACTCCCGCTCGGATGCCTGATGTAAACCAGCCGGAGCACCAAAACTGGTCACGACCGGTCACAAAAACGCAGAAAAGACCACCGCATACACAAGTGCGGTGGTCTTTTTGCGTGCAAAAAGCTCTTGTATCCAAGGCGCTGGAAATTCTGCACAAAAATGATGAAAATTCTTTGTGATCGAAAATGACCGAATATGATTGATTTTGACAAGATTTTTGCTATAATAAAGATGCAAACAACCAAAACACGCCAAGACCGTGCGGAAATGGTCAGGCGTGGGAAGGAAAGAAGGGAAAAGACACCATGCTGGCGGAGGAACGTTTTGCGCTGATCCTAGAGCAGCTGAACGAGCAGCGCACCGTGACGGTGCAGCAGCTGTGTGAGGCGCTGCACACCAGCGAATCCACGATCCGGCGTGACCTGACCGAGTTGGACCGGCAGGGCAGGCTGACCAAGGTACACGGAGGGGCCACCCTGCCGGACAGCCGCTTTCTGGCAGACGAGCCTACCATGGAGGCTAAGGAGACGCTGGCGGTAGCCGAAAAGCGCAGTATTGCCGCAGCCGCCGCAGCGCTCATTGCTGCCGAGGATTTTGTATTCATTGATGCAGGCACCACCACGCTGGAGCTGGTGCGGGCGTTGACGGGTGCGGCGCTCAAAGCCACCTATGTGACCAATGGCGTGGCGCACGCCCGGCTGCTGGCGCAAAAGGGCTGCCGGGTGTATCTTCCCGGCGGGCTGCTGCGCCCCCAGACCGAAGCCATCGTGGGCGCTCCGGCGGTCAGCAGCATCCAGCAGTATAACTTCACCAAAGCATTCATGGGTGCCAACGGCGTGGCGCTGGAGGCGGGCTTTACCACCCCGGACCCCGAGGAAGCAGCGGTAAAGGCCGCTGCCGTCCGCCGCGCCCGGGAAAGCTGGTTCCTTGTGGATGACGCCAAATTTTCTAAAATTTATCCGGCGGTCATCACAGAACTGCACGGCGGTGCCATCCTGACCAACCGCTGCCCGAACCCGAAATATAAGCAGTATACGTTCGTAAAGGAGGCAGAAGCATGATCTACACCGTTACTTTTAACCCGGCTATTGATTACGTTGTGCGTCTGGACGCACCGCTGGAGGTGGGTGAAGTGAACCGCGCCCAAGGCGAGGATTGCGTGCTGGGCGGCAAGGGCATCAACGTGTCCGGCGTGCTGGCGCAGCTGGGCTGCGAGAGCGTGGCACTGGGCTTTGTGGCCGGGGAGACCGGCGCATGGCTGGAGCGCGGTCTGGCGGCACAGGGGCTCAAGACCGACTTTGTGCATCTGGAAAACGGCATGACCCGTATCAACGTCAAGATCAAGGCTGGGCAGGAGACTGAGCTGAACGGCGCAGGCCCTGCCATCCCGGAAAGCGCTTTGCAGCAGCTGGAAGCCCAGCTGGACAAGCTGGCCGAGGGCGATATCCTTATTCTGGCAGGCAGCATCCCGGCAAGCCTGCCGCAAAGCGTCTACGAGCGGCTGCTGGCGCGGCTGCAGGGCAGGGGCGTGCGCGCCGTGGTAGATGCCACCCGCGACCTTCTGGTAAACGTGCTGCCCTACCATCCCTTCCTCATCAAGCCCAACAACCATGAGCTGGGCGAGATCGTGGGCAAGGTACTGACCACTGACGCAGAGATCGTGGCAGCTGCCCGCACTTTGCAGGAAAAGGGCGCGCGCAACGTGCTGGTAAGCATGGCCGGGGACGGTGCGCTGCTGCTGGACGAGCAGGGACAGGTGCACCGCATCGGTTGCCCCAAGGGCAAGGTGGTCAACAGCGTGGGCGCAGGCGACAGCATGGTGGCCGGTTTTGTGGCCGGGTATCTGCAAAGCGGCAGCTACGCGCAGGCGCTGCGTCTGGGCACCGCCTGCGGCAGCGCAACGGCGTTCAGCCTTGGGCTTGCCACAAAGGAGAAGATCGACGAGCTGCTGGCGCAGCTTTGATAGGATAAAAGGAATAAGGAGAAACATTTATGCGCATCACCGAGTTATTTACCGCACAGTCCATTGCGCTGGACGAGGCGCTGCAAACACAGGAGGAGATCCTGAGCCGTCTGGTGGAGCTGCAGGCCACCCACGGCAACATCACCGACAAGGATGCCTACAAAAAGGCCCTCTACGCCCGCGAGGCCGAGGGCTCTACCTATGTGGACAACGGCATCACCGTGCCCCACGCCAAGACCGATGTGGTCACCCGCCCCAGCCTTGCCGCCCTGCGGCTGAGCACCCCGGTGCAGTACAACGCCGAGGATGACGGCACCACCGACCTGCTGTTTGCCATTGCAGCGCCGGAAAACGGCAGCCTGCATGTGGACATGCTGGCCCGCATGATGCAGATGTTGATGAACGAGGACTTTGTGGCAAAGCTGAAAGCCGCAAAGACTCCGGCAGAGTTTCTGGACTGCATCGACGCGCAGGAGGAAGCCCAGTTTGGTGCCGAGAGCTTTACGCAGCAGGAATTGCCCCAGAATGGTTACCGCATCCTGGCGGTGACGGCCTGCGTCAACGGCATCGCTCACACCTACATGGCTGCTGAGGCCCTGACCAAGGCCGGTGACAAGCTGGGTCTGCCCACCAAGGTGGAGACCAACGGTTCGGACGGCGCAAAGAACATCCTGACCCGTGCCGAGATCGCCGCCTGCGATGGCATCATCGTGGCCGCCGAGAAAAAGGTAGACACCGCCCGCTTTGACGGCAAGCCGGTGCTGTTCACCCGCGTGGATGACGGCATCCATAAGCCGGAGGAGCTGATCAAAAAGATCGCCCACGGTGAGGTGCCGGTGTACCACGCCGAGGGCGGTGCCCCGGCAGAGGATGCCTCCACCAAGGACAGCTTTGGCCGCAGCCTGTACAAGAACCTGATGAACGGCGTCTCCCACATGCTGCCCTTCGTGGTGGGCGGCGGCATCATGATCGCGCTGGCCTTCCTGCTGGACGATTACAGCATTGACCCCGCAAACTTCGGCATGAACACTCCGGTGGCCGCTTTCTTCAAGACGGTGGGCAATGCAGCCTTTGGCTATATGCTGCCCATTCTGGCAGGCTTCATCGCCATGTCCATCGCCGACCGTCCGGGCTTGGCTGTGGGCTTTGCCGGCGGTGTGCTGGCCATGAACGGCACCAACTTTGCGGGTATCGCCAATGGTGAGACCACCGGCATCTCCGGCGGTTTCCTGGCTGCCATGCTGGCTGGTTTCCTGGCGGGCTACATCGTCCAGTTCCTGAAAAAGATCACCGAAAAGCTCCCTGCCAGCCTGAACGGCCTTCGCCCCATGCTGATCTACCCGCTGGGCGGCATGCTGATCATTGGTGCCGTGATGTGCGGCATCAACCCGGTCATGGGCATGATCAACACCGCCATGACCAACTGCCTCAACGCCATGGGCGGCACCTCCAAAGTCCTGCTGGGTGCCATCGTTGCCGGTATGATGAGCATTGACATGGGCGGCCCCTTCAACAAAGCTGCCTACGTCTTTGGCACTGCCGCGCTGGCCTCCGGCAACTACGAGGTCATGGCTGCTGTCATGGTGGGCGGCATGGTTCCTCCCATCGCGATCGCCCTCTCCACCACCTTCTGCCCCAAGAAGTGGACCCCTGACGAGCGCCGCAACGGCATTGTGAACTACGTCATGGGCCTGTGCTTCGTCACCGAGGGTGCCATCCCCTACGCCGCCACCGACCCGCTGCGTGTCCTGCCCAGCTGTGTGGCCGGTGCCGCGCTGGCCGGTGCCCTCTCCATGACCTTCGGCTGCGCCCTGCGCGCTCCCCACGGCGGCATCTTCGTGTTCCCCGTGGTCGATCATGCCCTGCTCTACTGCGTGGCTCTGGCCGCTGGCAGCGTAGTGGGTGCCGTGATCCTGAGCCTGCTCAAGAAGGACCGCACCGACGCGGCCTGATCTGCCATTCTCCTTCTTCCTTTACCATATAAAAAGGGCCCGTCTGCGCGCACCAAAATGCGGCAGACGGGCCCTTTCGTGCTTATCCCTTGATGATCCGGAGCAGGGTCTTGTCCAGCTGGATGGTGCGGTTCCAGGGGTTCAGGATGATGCCCTGGATCTCCGGCACCTGCAGTGCGGCATCCAACAGCTTTTCAAACTCCACCAGAAAGGTGGACTGCACCGCTTCCGCGCCCTTCATCTCCTCTTCAAAGCTGGTAAAGGCATACCACCAGCTGGCCCCATCGGCCGTGCGGAGGGCCCGCAGCTGCATCTGCTCACTGGCCGGGTTCGGCTCCACCGCCACCACGACCTGTCCGTTTTCCCGCATCCGCCGTCGGATCACGGTCAGGGTATGCGCCAGCTGCTCCTGTGTAGGCTCCTGCTGTAACTGGCAGACTGCCTGTTCGATCTTTTCGTTGCCGTTCAGGCCCTCGTCCTTCTTCTGCGCCATAAGCTCTCCCATTCTTTTTGTTGTATTTTATGCTTGTATTATATCCGGACTTTACGAAAAATGGAAGCGCAGGCCAGAGATTCTTTCTTTTTCATCTGCTTTCGGGTGTTTTTTCAAAAATCAGTAGCCCCCGCCCCGAAAAAGTGTTACAATGTTTTCGTCTGGTATCATTTCAGAAACGACAGGACGCGCCGTACACGATCCGGTTTTTTCCGTGAGCCGTTTTTGTCGGAATGGGAGAGATAAGTCAATGAAACGAATCCTTCGTTCTGCCGTCAGTCTGCTGCTGTGCGCCGCCGTGGCGCTGGGCGGCACTGCCTGCGGCCGAAGCAAGCTGCCCACCACCATCACGATCTGGACCTACTACAACGGCGATCAGCTGGAATGCTTCAACCAGCTGGTGGAGCAGTTCAACTCCACCGTGGGCAAAGAGAAGAACATCCGGGTCGAAAGCTCCAGTCAGGGCAGCGTGAACGACCTGGAGACCAGCGTGCTGGCCGCCGCCGAGGGCAAGGTGGGTGCCGAGAAGCTGCCCAACATCGTCTCCTCCTACGCAGACACCGCCTTTACGCTGGATCAGATGGGCCTTGCCGTTGACCTGAGCCCCTACCTGACCGAAAAAGAGAAGTCTGCCTATATCGCCGGGTTTCTCGAGGAGGGCGACCTGATGAACAACGGGGAGCTCAAGGTCTTTCCCATCGCAAAGTCCACCGAGCTGCTCTACCTGAACACCACCGATTTTGCCCCCTTTGCCGAGGCCACAGGCGTGACCTATGCGGATCTTTCCACCGTGGAGGGACTGAACGAGGCCGCACACAAATACTACGACTGGACCGATGCCCAGACGGCTGCGCCCAACGACGGCAAGGCCCTGTATGGCCGCGACGCGCTGACCAATTACCTGCTCTGCGGCGCACAGGAACTGGGTACGACCATCTTTGATGCCGAGAACGGCGTGATGACCCTGCACTTTGACAAGCCGACCCTCCGCAAGCTGTGGGATAACTACTATGTCCCCTACATCAAGGGCTGGTGCAGTGCCAGCGGCAAGTTCCGCAGCGACGATATCAAGATCGGCAGCCTGCTGGCCTATGTCGGTTCCTCCTCCAGCGCTTCCTTCTTCCCCACCCAGGTGCTGACCAGCGACACCGAGAGCCACGGCATCGAGATGGCCGCGCTGCCCTGCCCCAGCTTTGCAGGCTGTGAGCCGGTGGCCGTCCAGCAGGGGGCCGGCATGGTAGTCATCCCGGGCACCGAGGACGAGATCAGTGCCTGCGTTGCCTTTCTGAAATGGTTCACCCAGCCGGAAAACAACCTGCAGTTCTCGGTGCAGTCCGGCTATATGCCCGTGACCTATGCCGCCAACAGCATATCTGCCCTTGAGAACAGCGGCCTGACGGTCTCCGACAGGATCCACAAGGTGCTGAGCCTGTCCATTGATGCCATCGATCGCAGCAAGCTCTACACCACCCATGCCTTCCCGGATGCCCTGCGCGCCCGCAATACCCTGCAGTACGCGCTGGAGGACCGTGTCACTGCCGACCGTGCCACGGTGCTGGAGCGGCTGGCTGCCGGGCAGACCCCCGAGGAAGCCGAAGCCGAATTCCTGACCGATGCCTATTTTGATGCCTGGTACGACCAGACTCTGGCCGCTCTCAGCGCCTTTGCGGGCTGAGATGCCCTTGGAACAACCACAAAAGGAGAGACCCTCAGATGCAGAACCGCAAGCCGCACAGTCAGAAGGCCCCTCAGACGGGCCATTCTATCTTCGGCACCATCCTTTTCTCCCTGCTGGCTGTGCTGGCGGTGGAGTTCCTGTTGCTGACCTTTGCCGTCCACGCCACCCGGCTTGGCCCCCAGCTGAACCAGAACGCCGAGGATATCCTTGCCATGCAGGTGGACAACCGCAGCCGGTATCTTCAGTCCATCCTCCACGATGCACAGGAGCTGACCAGCCTTTCCGATGCCATCAATGGCCTGACCCAGCAGCTTCTGGACGAGGGAGAGATCAGCCTGAGCACGCTGGACAGCAGCAGCGACGCGGCCTATCCCCTGCTGGAAGCCGCCGCGCCGGAGCTCATCAGCACCCTGCGCATCAAGTCGGTGACCGGCGTGTTCCTTATCCTGAACACCCATGATCTGGACAAGCGGAAGCAGGACAGCCTCATGCCCGCCATCTACCTGCGGGATCTTGACCCGGATGCCGCTCCCTCCCAGCGCAACGCCGACCTGACCTTTGTGCGGGCACCGGCCCAGCTGGTGCAGTCCCTCTCCATTGCCACGGACAACAGCTGGGCTCCCACCATCCGTTACCGGGCACTGGGAAACCGGGGCTTCCTTTATCCCCCTTTCCAGGCCGCCTATAAAGACGGAGCCAGCCTTGCCGCCTCCGATTATGGCCACTGGACCTCACAATCCTATCTGGTACCCGGGGACACCCACGAGGCCATTGCCTACAGCCAGCCCCTGATCCTGCCGGACGGCACCGTTTACGGCGTGATCGGCGTGGAACTGCTGGCCGACTACCTGTGGGAGAACCTGCCCTGCTCTGAACTGCAGAACAACGGCACCTATTTCCTTGCCGTGACCGATACGGAGGAGCTCTCTGCCTCTGAACTGCAGCTGCGTCCGGTGCTCCGTTCCCACTGCGACGGGCAGCCGGGTTCTGCGGACGAAAGCCTTACGCTGCGCCTCCACAGTGCCCATACCCACCGCTACCTCTTCAGCAATACCCTCTACATTGCTTCGGTCTCCCCCTTGAACCTCTACAGCCGGAACGCCCCTTTCTCGGGCAAGCACTGGCTTCTCGTGGGCTCCGTTCCCGCGGTGCAGCTCTTTGCTTTCGCCCAGCGGCTGCAGCAGCTGTTCTCCTTCATCATGCTGATCACGCTGGCCGTTGGCTTTGTTTGCAGCTGGCTGATCAGCAGGCGGCTGGCCCGGCCTGTTGCCAAGCTCTCGGCCGAGGTAGCCGCTGCCGAAGCGGATTCCTCCGCCATCCCGCATCTGTCCGCCACCGGCATCAGGGAGCTGGATCAGTTTTCCTCTGCCTTTACCCAGCTGAGCAAAGACGTGCTGGACTCTTCCACCCGCTTTTTGCGCATTATGAAATTGGCCAGTGCGGAGCTGGGCGGCTATGAGCTGCGCGATGACAGCGTTTATGTGACCGATAACTTCTTCTCCATGCTGGGCCTTGCACAGGAACAGCCAGATCCGCTCACGCCAAAGGCTTTCCGCGCCCTGATGGGCACACTGGAGCAGCGGTGGTTCTACCGCCTGTCCCCGGCCAACAACAAGGTCTTTGCCATCCCCCAGCCCGACGGCAGCACCCACTACATCACCCTGCGTGTCACCCATATCCTGGGTGAAAATGCCTCCGAGGTGGGTCTGGCTGAGGATATGACCACCACGGTGCTGGAGCAGCAGCGCATTGAGCACGAGCGCGATTACGATACCCTGACCGGCCTGTACCGCCGCCGTGCCTTTGACCGCGCCTGTGAAGCGCTGTTCCAGCAGCCCGAAAAGCTGGGCTGTGCCGCCCTGCTGATGATGGATCTGGATAACCTCAAGCAGATCAACGATACCTACGGCCACGACTGGGGCGACCAGTACATCCGCCAGACCGGCCAGTGCTTTGCGGCCAACACGCCCGCCAACACCATCTGCTCCCGCCTTTCGGGCGATGAATTCCTGATCTTCTTCTATGGCTATCAGGATCAGGCACAGCTCCGCGCCCAGCTGGAGCTGCTGAGTGCCGCCCTGCAGCGCAGCGTGTCCATCCTGCCCAACGGCAAGCAGCTGCACATCAGCATCTCGGGCGGCATTGCCTGGTACCCCACGGACGGCCACGACCTGCTCACCCTGAAAAAATATGCCGACTTTGCCATGTATCAGGTCAAGCATTCCCACAAGGGCCGCATGTGTGATTTTGATATCGGCAGCTACCATCAGGAGGCATACGCCGCCCAGACCCAGCAGGACTTTGAGCGCCTGCTGCAGGAGGAGCTGGTGTCCTACCACTTCCAGCCCATCTACTCTGCCCGCAGCGGCCGGGTCGCAGCCTACGAGGCCCTCATGCGGGTCGATCTGCCCACCCTGCACTCCCCCGCTCAGGTCATGCAGCTGGCCCATGAGACAGGCCGCCTGTATGAGATCGAACGGATCACTGTGTTCCATTCCAGCGAGATCTTCCAGCGCCTGCAGGCACAGGGCCTGCTCCAGAGCGATGCCCTGCTCTTCATCAACTCCATCGCCAATGTCAGCCTGACGGTTGAGGATGTGGAGGAATATGCTCAGCGCTACCCCGAGCTGCTCAAGCGGCTGGTGGTGGAGATCACCGAACAGGAAGATCTGGACCGCGCATGTCTGGAACGGAAGCGGAACGTTCCGGGCTTCTCCGGCTCCTTTGCGCTGGATGACTACGGCAGCGGCTACAGCAACGAGCTGAACCTGCTGGAGCTCTCGCCCCGGTATATCAAGATCGACATCTCCATTGTGCGTGGGATCGATACCGACCGCGATAAGCAGCAGATCGTCTCCAACATTGTGGCTTACGCGCACGCCCGCAGTATGCAGCTCATCGCCGAGGGCATTGAGACCGAGGCCCAGCTGCGCACCGTCATCGGTCTGGGCGTGGACCTGCTGCAGGGCTATTACCTCAGCCGCCCCGCCGCAGTGCCCGCCCCCGTTGCACCGGCAGCGCAGGCGGTGATCGACCAGCTCGAACACCAGCGGTTCAATCCTCTCGGTTTATGATCTTTCCGGCTCCCCTGTGGGGGAGCCTTTTGTGACCTCATTCAGAGAAAGGAGACACGATGAACCACGAATCCAGTTCCGCTCTCCCCGCCGCCATCCGGGTGCGGGGCGCGCGGGTGCACAACCTGAAGAACATCGACGTAGATGTGCCGCTCCACAAGATCGTCGGCATTGCGGGCGTGTCCGGTTCCGGCAAGTCCTCACTGGCGCTGGGGGTCCTCTACGCTGAGGGCTCCCGCCGCTATCTGGAGGCCCTTTCCACCTATACCCGCCGCCGGATGACCCAGGCCGAAAAGGCGCAGGTGGACGAGATCCGCTATGTTCCCGCCGCACTGGCCCTCCACCAGCGGCCCGGCGTGCCCGGAATGCGCTCCACCTTTGGCACCATGACCGAGCTTTTGAACAGCCTGCGCCTGATGTTTTCCCGGCTGTCCCACTACCCCTGCCCCGCCTGCGGCTGCATGGTGCCGCCCAGCCTGAACATTGCGGCCGAGATCCCGCTCTACTGCCCCCGGTGCGGCGCGCAGGTGCCGGTGCTGGGCGCGGAGCAGTTCGCCTTTAACAGCACCGGAGCCTGCCCCAGCTGCGAGGGCACCGGCATCGTGCGGGTGGTGGACGAATCCACTCTGGTGCCGGACGAGAGCCTTTCCATCAACGAGGGCGCGGTGCTGCCCTGGCAGACCCTGATGTGGTCGCTGATGAAGGAGATCGCCGAAAAGATGGGCGTGCGCACCAACGTCCCCTTCCGGGAGCTGACCCCGGAAGAGCGTGACATGGTGTTCCACGGCCCCGCCAAAAAGGTGCACCTGCTCTACCAGAACAGCAAGACCGGCGCGGCCGGCGAAATGGATTTCACCTACTTCAACGCCGTTTATACCGTGGAGAACGCCCTTGCCAAGGTGACGGATGAAAAGGGCATGAAGCGGGTGGAGCGGTTCCTGAAGCAGGGCCCCTGCCCTGCGTGCGGCGGCTCCCGCCTGAACGCCGCGGCCCGGGCTCCCCGGCTGCGGGGCATCGGGCTGGCCGATGCCTGCCGCATGACGCTGGACACGCTGGTGCAGTGGGTGGAGGGGGTGCCTGCCTCCCTGCCCGTGGAGATGCGCCCCATGGCTGAGAGCATCTGCGAGTCCTTTCAGGCCACCGCCGCCCGCCTGCTGGATCTGGGGCTGGGCTACCTCTCCCTTGACCGGGAGGCTGCCACCCTTTCCACAGGGGAGCGCCAGCGGGTGCAGCTGGCCCGCTCGGTGCGCAACCGCACCACCGGCGTGCTCTATGTGCTGGACGAACCCTCCATCGGTCTGCACCCCTCCAACATCGAGGGCCTGCGGGGCGTGATGCATGACCTGATCGCAGACGGCAACTCCATCGTGCTGGTGGATCACGACACCGAGATCCTGCGGGATGCCGACTGGCTCATTGAGATGGGCCCCGGTGCCGGTGAAAACGGCGGCACCATCCTGACACAGGGCACTGTGGAGCAGGTGGTCCAAAGCCCGGCTTCCCGCATCGGGCCCTTCCTTGCCGACCTGCACACCCTCTCGGCCCGCACCCGCACCCCGGAGGCGGAGCTCTTTGCGCTGGGCACCATCACCCTGCGCACCCGAGCCATCCACACCGTCAAGCCGCTGGAAGTCCGGCTGCCCAAGGGGCGGCTCATTGCGGTGACCGGCGTGTCCGGTTCCGGCAAGACCACGCTGGTGCTGGAAAGCCTGATCCCCGCGCTGGAGGCCGCCGCCAAGGGCGAAGCTCTGCCCGCCCATGTGGAAAGCATCACTGCACCGGGCATTGCGCAGGTCAAGCTCATTGACGCAACACCCATCGGCATCAATGTGCGGTCCACGGTGGCCACCTACGCCAATGTCCACGATGAGCTGCGCAAGATCTACGCCCGCTCCCCCCTTGCCAGGGAGAAGGGCTACAAGGCGGGCGATTTTTCCTACAACACGGGCAGCCTGCGCTGCCCCGGCTGCGACGGCACCGGCACCATCAGCCTGGACATCCAGTTCCTGCCGGATGTGGAGATCACCTGCCCGGACTGCGGCGGCTCCCGCTACCAGAAGGATGCCGCCGCCCTTTACCGCACCCGGAAGGACGGCACCCAGGCCGAGAGCCTGCCCCGCCTGATGGAGATGAGCGTGGACGAAGCCCTTGCCGCTTGTTCCGACCTCAAGCTGGTGGCCAGCCGGCTGCAGACCCTTTCCAACCTGGGGCTGGGCTACCTGACTTTGGGCGAGGCCACGCCCAGCCTTTCGGGCGGAGAGGCCCAGCGGCTCAAGCTCGCCAGCGAGATGGGCAAAGGGCAGGCTGACACCGTGTTTGTATTCGACGAGCCCACCATCGGCCTGCACCCGCTGGACGTGCGCCCCCTGCTGGGCGTGTTCCAGCGCCTCATTGACAGCGGGGCCACTGTGGTAGTCATTGAGCACGATCTGGATGTGATCCGCAACGCCGACTATCTCGTGGACCTTGGCCCCGGCGGCGGCGAGAGCGGCGGACGCATCGTGGCCTGCGGCACACCGGAGCAGGTGGCCGCCGATCCCGCCAGCATCACCGGAAAATATCTGCACCTGTAACCAAAAGAGGGACCCCGCCCAACGGCGAGGTCCCTCTGACTTTTTATGACAAACTTTAGGTGTCCTGCAGCTCCCCGCGGCTGGCGGCCTTGAGGTAGGCAAAGATAAAGCCGTCCAGATCACCATCCATCACGGCATCGACATTGCCGGTCTCGTAGTTGGTGCGGTGATCCTTGACCATGGTGTAGGGCATGAACACATAGCTGCGGATCTGGTGGCCCCAGGCGATCTCATTCTGCACGCCCTTGATGT
>OLYC01001519.1_pt1 | contig 15818 bp, 40 predicted proteins | sample 1674271 | NCBI WGS metagenome assembly OLYC01 (sample SAMEA103958154, study PRJEB25191) | human gut metagenome
AAAATAAAAAAATCATTGATTTTGCAGAAAAAAACAGTTTTAAAGCTTCTCCTCAAGTTTTGAATACGGTAATAAACCAAAATTCTTTGGGAGGGCCAGATTGGTCAGAAAATGACATACAGGCGAGGGGATATATAAAGAATAGAACGCATTGGAAAGAGTATGAAGATAGAATTTTGATTGAAAATGAAGAAGCAACCTTTGAAGCAGTGCCGGATGAGGATTGGGAAACAAAAGGCGAAAAAGAAAAATATTTATCTGTTTATCTTTATCCATCTGCTAATAGTATTGACTTTAGAAATTCTGATTTTGAGATTGCAGTAGATGGGAATATTTGCAATACTAAGACTGTCGATAGAAGCTCTGGTTTTATCAAGGTAGAGACCTTTTTGTTGTCTGGAGAAGTAATGTTATTTTTTCTCCATAAGAAAGCCTGTGGCGGAGGATATGCTATAGACGTCAATTATTACAATAATTCCTCAGAAACTTTTCATATTACAATAAAGGAGAAAATTCCTACATATTTCCCAATTGATAATAATTATTTAGTTTCAAAACTTTCTACTCTAACAGTCATTATTGATGCTAATTCTAATAGTATAAATGCGCCTTTGAATTTTTGTAATGGTATTATTTTTGCAGTAAAAACTAATGATAATTTAGTTACAGCTAAAACTTATTATGTTCAATTTGGCACAGACAGTTATAGTGATCATCCAAAAAATCTGCTAAATCTATCAAATGGAAATTTAATTAGTAGTACCTCAATTCTGATGCCCAAATGCGCTCTTATCTATGTGGATAATAATCAGTCATGTTACCTAATAAATCCAGTACAAGCTGCGACATCTACATAATGGCCATGCCAGCTCGCGCACAAAATGTCAACATCTTGATTTCCCAACTCCCCGAAGCAACCGTGGTTTGGGATGACCGCCCTAATGGTGGAGATGCTATGTATACTGCGCGGAAAGCTTGGCTAGCACCATTCAAAGAAAACGAAACTCATCGGTTGACTCTTCAAGATGATGTTATCCTCTGCAATAATTTTAAACAAATTGTCAATAAAATAATAGAGGCTCAACAAGATTTGCCCATAACACTTTTGAGTTTTTATGATACTCCAGTGAAGGTCCAGACGTCGCCATATTACCGTACAAATTATCTTCATGGCCCAGGCATAATTCTTCCTAGGAAATTCATAAAACCATGTTTTGATTGGATAGATACTCAAACTAATGAGAAACTTCTTCCACATGATGATTTGATGATAACTGAATACTTTCGAACTCACCATATTCCAATGCTGACTGTGTTTCCAAATATTATTCAACACCCTGATGATGATACTTTGCTCCCATACTCTTATAGCTGGAAGAGGATTAGTCCTTGGTTCAAAGAAGAGCCTGTGGCTAATTGGGAGACAAAAGAAATCCAGAAAATTTGAAAAATTCTCAAAACCATGTTATACTATCTGTAGAAAATAAAAGAAGAAAGGAGTGTGAAAAACTTGGCAAAAGCTAGTGACATTATAAAACTCGCAAAAACTTACGTCGGAACAAAAGAGTCTCCCGCAAATTCTAACAACGTAATCTTCAATACTCACTACTATGGCCGCGAAGTATATGATGGCCTGTGGGGCTGCTCATTTCCTTGGTGCGCTACGTTTGTTTGGGACATTTTCCGAATGGCTGGAGCTTCTAGTCTTTTCTATTATGGAAAGAAAACTGCCAGTTGCTTCGCTATCCAATCATGGGGTCAGCAACAAAAGCTCCAAGTCGGTCGAGATTGCGGCCAATGTGGCGACATCGTTCTTTTTGACTGGAATGCTAATGCACAACCTGACCACGTTGGGCTTATTATTTCTCATAATGACGACGGTTCTTACCAGACCATTGAAGGCAATACTTCGGTTACTAGTAATTCAAACGGTGGCGAAGTCCAAATTAGAACTCGTCCCAAGTCTTGTATTATGATGATTATTCGACCGAAATATGAACCAGAGACTTCTAATCCGACCCCAACACCAGTAAAGGAGGAAAAAGTAAACGTGGAACTACCAGTCCTAAAGAAAGGCAGCAGCAACAAGTCTGTTCACGCCGCGATGGTTCTAATGAAGGAAAAGGGATATTATCCATATACAATTCCTGCTTGGGACAATCTTTTTGGCGCGAAGATGGAAGAGGGTGTAAAGAGGATGCAAAGAGAGCATAATCTTGGCGTTGATGGCATCATCGGCGCGAACTCCTGGAACTTCCTTCTAAAGTAAATATATAAAAGCCCCGAAGACTTTAGTTGTCTTCGGGGTTTATTTTGTTCCATAGCTCTTCCATTTTTTCTGCACAGCAATAATCAACCCAAAACCAATGGAAGATTAGCTCAATTACATGTTCTGTGTCAGGAAAATTTTCAGCGACTCGACGCACCATTTGATCTGCGAATTCTTCTATTGGAGTATCATAAAGATTTAGATGGGTTTCATTTGCTACGCACTCTATCCAAAGATAGAAAGAATAAATGTCTTGGATAATGGAGAAAAATTGGTCTTTTTTCATTCGTTTTCCTCGGTAGAAGAAGTTTGAGTTGCCATTACGTCGCATCAGCCTCCGTCCAAGTTTTTATTGTAATTGTCGCGCCGCCTCCACTAGAGGAACCGGGCGCGGTATAGAGTAGACCATTTGCATCTACTCCAACAGGTTGTGTCATTGCACTAGTTTTTTCAACTGGTTTTACTCCTCCTAGAACAGATGCAGATGCTGTTGGGAGAGTATAGTCCGCTGGAACTTTTGTTATTTGGTCAAGGATAGATTTATTAGAGTGAGAGTGGCGCGCTGTTGTATTTGCATTGACGTCGGTTGTTGTGGGTACAGTGATTGTTTTCTCTTCACTACCGTCATAGGTTGTAGTAGCCGCGCCTTGGATTATTTTTATAGAGTATGGATTTTTTAGAGAAGTCGGTATTTGAGTGTTCTCTAGTCCGATAATTGCGTCTTGAATCTCGTTGAGATTTTGCGCGGTTATTGCTGTCTCACGTGAGACGTATGTTCGTTTTGTAAGTGCCATTTTAGATAAAATCACCTCACAGATAATTTCTCTCTTTTGGAAGTAGAAAATTATCTGTGAGGCTTGACATTATTCAGTTATTTTATCAGCTAAGAGTTATGCACCCTCTGTGACTTCTTTGGCGGAGATGGTGCCGGAGTCATTTACGGTTATTTTGAATTTTTTCGTGGAGTTTTCAGTGGAAGAGAAGAGTATTAGTTCTTTGTCTGAAACTTTACTGCCAATATATTCCTCAACCATATTCAGTACCTCATCAATCGCCATTTTTACCACCTTATTCTGGACTGCATTTTCAGAAGTGGAGGAAAGAGCAGTGTCGATTGTGGGTTTGTTTTTGATATAGTCGGAAGCTGATGTATCATTTTGATTCCAATTTGCTTGAGTAAATAATTCATCAGGTATATATTTCTTGTCAATCTGTTTTATTTCTTCAACATATAACGTAAAACTTAATCCTGCTGTTTTTTCAACTGGAAAACCATCTTCAATGCCTAAATAATCAGCAGTACTTCTGATATTGCGTGTAATTGCAGCAGTATTATTATAATTTAAAGTATAGATACCATCTGCAAAACCACCTGGTTGTAGTGTATATACTGTATTATTTATTTTAAGACTAACAGGAGATGCTCCTGTACACCAATCACTAAATGTATTTAAATCTTCGTTTGTTAAACGATTAGTAAAATAAATACTGGATGAATGTATTGCAGTAGATATAGAAACAGAATTATAATAACAAATTCTATTCTTTACGTAATCTTTTGCAGTTGGGTCATTCTAATTCCAATCTGGACTTGCAATAGGAATAAACTTAGGGTCTATTTGATGTACAACTGTAGAACTAATCGTTACTGTAACATGATCTATACCTGCGTTACTAACCCATTGACTAATATAAGTAGCCGTATTGGAATATATTGTAATAGGAATCACTGACGTTGCATCAATGCATAATTCTCCATCTGAATCTTGAGTAACAGTTCCTACAAATGTCGATGAGATGCCACCAAAGGTCTTGACTGTAGCTGATTGACCTAAAATTAGAGGAATATCACCATTTGTAAAATTCCATGTATCATTATCTCTGTTAGGGGTAAGAGTGTATGTTTTATCTTCGCCTGTCTCTTCATAACAAATTCTATTTTTGATATAATCCTTAGCAGTCTCATCATTCTGATTCCAATCTGCTTGAACTTGACTCTCTTCAACTGCTGTATCTACTAGTCCCTCTAATACTGCTCTATTAGTATTATGTGGCGTCTCCATCACATAGTCTATAACATCTTGCTTTGACATCTATTTCACCTCTTAAAAATAATATCTCTACTATAGTAAGCGGGATTCCTATCTAGTAACTTGACTAATTTGAAAAACAACCAAAAATCTGATATAATATTTATAGAAAATGAAGGAGGAAAACGATGAGTATCTTCAAGAAAATTTCTCAGAAACTGGAGTATGCGAAGATGAAGAATGCAACAATTACCCCGAAGGGAATTTGCTTCCGTGAATATTGTCAAAAAATCCGTGACCATAAATGGACACCTGCCGATACTATTGAAGCATATGAAGAGGAGATTAGCATCGTGCGCGACCTCCTTGAACAGGGAAAATATGTAATTTGTCGGGAAGACGTGGCAGATTATCTGTTCCAGCTGCTTTGTGAAGTAAAGGAGCGATAAGATGAGATACAAGAATTATGAACTAAGAAAAATAGAAGATCATAAGTGGGAAATTGTTCAGTGGTTTCCTAATAATCTAGTTGAGAGCTGTACTGTTGTAATGACTCTCAGATGGGACGTGCGAAGTGGCTCTTTGAAAATTGATCCAATAACCTCTCGTATTATTCAAACATACAGCGTAAGAAATTTTGATAAATGGCTTGATATCTGTCTAAAGTTTATTGAGCTTTCTGAAGAAGAGGATGATGAGAAATGAAGTTGAAGATGCTAATTTTTGGAATCCTTGGGTATCTTGGCGCGATTTTTGGTTGGAATGCGTGGGCAACTATCAATAGTTATCCACATTGGCTTATTTACATTGTTGAGTTCACGATGCTTGGTTTTTATATTTTTGCTTGCTGGAAAGGAGATAAGAGCGATGACAACTAAGGAAATTTGCGCGAACCTTGATAAAATTATCAATAGTGTTCCGGACACTGATATTCAGAGAATCGCGCGTGAAGCTCTTACTAGACTGCGCCATCAAGAAGAGGAGTTGCACACAATGCGAGAAGTGTCGATCGCGCACAAAGAACTGATTGGCGCGCTCTATCATCAAATTGATACAATTGAAAGGGGAATTTGATATGAAGCCTAATACTTTCGTTCTTGATCGCAGCAAGTTCAAGACTAAGGAAGAATTCAATACCACCATTGGCAATGCTATTCGTATGTTCACGGATGCAGATTATCAAGTAAAGGCGTACTGGGATGATATTGGCGTTGGTATTTTTGTAATTGAGTATGACCACGCGAAACCTGAATTCGGCGTCACTCTTGAGTGGCATGATGAAATGGAAGATATGGTGAATGGTAGAGACGAGGATTGCGACTAATTTGAAATTCTTTTGAAATTATGGTATAATTTTAGTAGAAAATGAGATAAGAAAGGATTGATACTATGGCTGGTTATCGTAGAACGTCGAAGTATTCAGTGGAGGATACACAGAAATGGACAATCGAGGCAATGCTCACTCTTTCCGAAGAGAAGCGTGCAATGACGTGTGAGGAACTACGCACGGCCAATATCCAGCTAGTATCAGTTACTCCGCAGAAGCTAGCGCGATGTCTTAGTTCTCTTTGCGATTTGGGAACGATTCGTAAGGAAAAGGGTAAGGACGGCCGTATGCGTTATTGGTTCGTGGAGGCAATGTAATGGAGACAAAAGAGGTAGTCAAAAAGATTCTTGAGGAAAGTGGTTGTCAATCTTCTAAGTCGATTAGCGCGATGGCAATGCGCAAATTCAAAATTGAGGTAACTCCGGCGCAAGTTTCTGGTGTACTGCGCGCAATGATGGCGCGTGGAGAAGCTGCTTGTTCTAATAACGGTAGTGGTCAGAGAGTATATTGGCTCGTAAAACATGAATGGGAGGAGAAATAAAATGGTTCGTTTCAAAGTTGTTCTTGGATGGTGGGAAGATCCACTCGATGGCGGCAAGTCTACTTATATGGAAAAGACTTTCAAGGGAGTAGCTTCTGGCCCTTCTTCTAAGGAAGCTCTCGCCCAGATTGAAGAGTATTACGGCGCCGACGAAATTCAAAACGTCACACTCGAATACACTGACGATATGGATACTCCCGTTTATGATGTAACAAATGAAGAAGAAGAGGCTTGGCTAACAAAGGAGGACTAATATGAGTATTGATTATACTTTTTATATGAAGACAACTAACAAAGAGTTTTATCCAATTGCTTCTTTTGGTGGCAGTTCTATGGTTGGCGAAGCTTTGAATATCCAATTCGGAAGTAGTAACTTTTGCAATAGACGAGCGCTTCATGAAGAGGAGCTGCGCCAGATGGCTGCTGAGAGAAACAATCGCGCGCGTGAACATAAAGCAATGATTCGTAAGTATCAGAAACGACAGGAAGAAATTGGTAGCTGGACGAATTCTATGGATGAAAAATATAGTCTGATTACTGAACTCGATGACATGATTGATGAGGAAAAGTGTGATATGGACTACTGCACGCGCAGTGCGAATTTCTTTGAATTCCTTTTGGATTTTATTGATATGGCTAAATACGCTAGTCCGGATGACCCTAAGATTGATCCTGAAGACTATATCTATTGGGAGATGACCTAATGGGGAAGCCCATTACACATCTAACTTGGGCGCTTTTTACTAGTTGGCGCCCATCAGTTTTCTTCAAAGACCTATATATTTGGTTTAGAAGGCTTATTTTTCTTCTTCGACATGGATATTGCCCGCAGGCTAGATTCGAAATGTTTGAGTGGCATCGTCAGGTAATGAATGAACTTCTTATCCACTTTCGCAATAATCATTCTGGCGTTCCTTATCTTATCGATGAAGAAGATAATCAAAAAAATGAAGAGACATGGAACAATATTATTGACCAGATGTCATTGGCGCTTAGTGAGATGGGAGATGGAGTCGATTATCGTGCGCGCGAACATGCCAAGAAGAGATTTTTCCGCCTTTTCTCTGAATATTACTTCTACCTGTGGGACTAAGCTCTCACAGGTCTTTTTTACGTTACAAATTTGAATTTTGGCCATAAAAATGGTATAATATCTATACAAGATAAGGAAAGGAAAAGAAAAAATGGTAGTTTCATTCAAGACTAATTCGGATATTACGCTGGAGAATCATGACTTCTCCAAGAGGCAGTGGCGTAAAATTTGTAAGGCACTCGGCGCACAGGATGATGATAATGTTCTGTGGATTGAAATTCCAGCAAATACTGTGGAGTTGGTTTGTAAGCCTACCAAAAGCGAATTGGAAGAGTGGAACAGACGATAATTACACTTAGAAAAGCATATGAGGAGGTAGAACAATGGATGCAGTAAAGTTTATTGCGGAACGCAACAGGATGTGCAGGAGTTTTGATACTGGATGTTATGGGTGTCCTGCTTCTAATTGCGAGGGTGAGTTGTTATATTGCGCAGTTGGTCAAGACTCAACAGTGGATGCTAAAGCTCAGATTGCTATTGTCGAGAAGTGGTCTGCTGCGCACCCGCACAAGACGAGGCAAAGTGTGTTTTTGGAACGGTGGCCTGAAGCGGAAGTTGACGAGAATGGAATTTTGACACTGTGTCCGGCACCTATTTCCTCTACTCACAGGACCAAATATGGCGGATGCGCAAATTATGGGGCAAAATGCACTGACTGTTGTCGTGAGTTTTGGTTATATGAGGTAGAGTAATGACAGAATATATCAAACGAGAAGAACTGATGGAATTTCCCATCCGTCGTAATCATTATGACAGAAAGAACGGCAACAAGCATTTTATAAATGGCATTGAGACAGTGTTGGAATACGCCGAGAACTTACCAGCCGCTGACGTTGCGCCGGTAGTGCGGTGCAAGGACTGCAAGTACAGTTGGGAGGACATCGGCGGACTGACGTGCAGCTATGGCTGCTGCGTAGACAGTATCGTGCGGGAGGATTTCTTCTGCGCGGACGGAGAACGAAAGGAGAAAATTGAGAATGAAAGTAATTCCTGAAGAAGCAAGGTACGCTCGAAAGTGTTATTTTTGCGGTAGAATTCATGATAATGAAAATCCTGTGGCTTTTGAACTGGATGTAGATGAGACAGCTATTCCAGAGAGTAAAGCAAAGTTTTTGGGTGGTTCGGTTTACTGCTGTAAGGAGTGCTTACAGAAGGAGTGGATAGCGACGTAATGGAGATTTTGAATACGTTTGAATATGTAGAAAAAGATCCAGAATGGCAAATCGTAATTTCCGTTGTCCTTGGAATTGTACTTATTTTCTTTGGGCTCGCTTTGTGTCCGACAAAAAGAGTAGAAACTCGATACGAGTGCGCGATTGATGATACGACTTCTTTTATGCCGTGTTCCGCGCGGCATCAATACAGATAAAGTTATTTATGAGAAGGGCTAATTATAATGAGTATCAATATTTGGCAACTTGAAATTATTGATAAAGAGACACATGAAAATATCCACTCGATGTATTTCTTTACTCGAAGAGGTGCGCGAAGCTATGGAGCAAAGCGAGAAAAGGAGTGGAAGGAGAACGGCTGGACTTGGACTTATGGTGGTGAGCCATTGTATTTTGGGAGGCTTAGAGACTAATGACAATTGTAAATCAGTATCCTATTATGGAGCTTATGACACCTCTTTGGGTAATCCTTCTTCTTTGTATTGTTACTTGTGTTTTTGCTTTTCTTGCAACAAAGGCTCTTATAGAAGAAGATTGGAGAATAGCGATTGTTCTATTTGGAGTTACTTTAGTCTTTGGAATAGCTTTATGTCTTGCCGCAAATATAAAACAAGAGGGTAAGCGAAATCGTTATGAATGTCTAATTGACGATAAAACACCTTTTGCAGAAGTGGCTGAAAATTATGATGTTATTGGTCGACGAGGAGACTTGTGGATTTTGGAGGACAGAGATGAAATTTCGGTCGATTAGAATTTGGATTTGAAAGGAGATTCGGAAATGGAAAATTATATAATGCTTGACGGCAGAAAGTTTGGAGTAACTGATTTTCTTACCGAACTTCTGCGTGAAAACGGAGAACGGAAAGAAGGTGCTGACAATGGCTGAGTATATCGAGAAGGAAGCGTTGATGCGCCGAATAAAGGAAATCCATTGCGCTGAGTGCGATAACTACCACGGAGTAAGGTGCAGAGCGTGCTGGGTAGATGACACTTTGAACTACATAGACAGCGAGCCAGCCGCCGATGTTGAAAAAATGTCAGACGGATACCATACTTTCGCAGACTTATATGAACAAAGGCTCATTTTGTCTGCCGCTCTTGCCAAAAATAATCCGAATGCATGGAAAAGCAAGCGGCATGAGGACGGCAGCGTTCCTTTCGGCGGGGGATGGTTCATCATGGGGTTTGACACCGACGAAGGATGTTACACATACCACTATGAGTTAAAAGACTGGGAACTGTTTCAGTGCAAGGAATTGGACAAAGGAAAGCCGTGGGACGGTCACACGTCAAAAGATGTCCGCAGATTGCTTTCAATTCCTGCCGTCGACGTTGCTTCGGTGCGACATGGGCGGTGGATTGATGGTGATCCATACTGCCCTATATGCAGAAAAGACAAATTTAGAGGGCTTGATGCCGATGTATGGGCAGATTGGAAACCAGATTATTGCCCAAACTGCGGGGCAAAAATGGATAGAGGTGCTGACTGATGGATGTTAGGGAAAAGCTGGTGGAGTTGCTGACGGATAACCTGCCACGGTGCGGTAATTTGCCAAGATGGGACAATCCGTTGCAGCTTTCCTGCGATGAACAAGTACAAAGAATCGCTGAGCACCTTATTATGAACGGCGTAACGGTGCAGGAGTGGATTTCGGTAAAGGATAGGTTGCCCGAAAACGTAAAAGAAGGTTTACTTATCGCTTTGCGGTGGGGAGCAGTTGACATCGGTTGGTGTGAAGATGGCCGATGGGGTAGCGAATTTGTAGACGAATATGAAGATGGTGAAGTCACCCACTGGATGCCTCTGCCTAAGCCGCCGAAAGGAGAATAAAGCCATGAAATGTGAAACCTGTGAAATGATGAAGCGCATTGAGGCTTCCAATGAACCCGCTTGCTGCCTTTGGTACATGGACAATGTCGTTTGCGGTGACAAATCTGTGGAGGATTGCACTGCATACCAGCCGCCGAAAGGAGAATGATTATGGCAAAGTGTACAGGCACCGAATACTGCCCGATGCAATTTGGATATAAAGTAGATGAATGCAATTTCAAAGATTGCTTCTATAGGACAGAGCCAATTACAAATGCTGACCGCATCCGAGCTATGAGTGACAAGGAGCTGGCGGAATTTTTGACATATATAAATCCAACAAACTGCCAAGACTGCGCATTTTCTAACGGGTGGCGTTGCCAACCAGACAGAGACGACTATTCCGATTTTGAGAAATGCGAGGAAGGTCGAAAGAGGTGGCTCAAACAGCCAGCAGAATAAAAAGTTGATTATAGTTATGAAGTAGATGAAAGTGATCAAGATCAAAATGATATTGTTTTAGAATAAAAGAAAAGTAATAGAAAGGATTTTTGAAAATGAAAAAGTTTATTTGTGTTTTTATTTGTTTGCTGATGATTATGGCTATGATTTACGGGTGCGCGCGACCATCGATTGAGACTGCGCCGGAGACAACTGTTTCTGAGCCAGAGACGTCCGCGCCCACTGAGCCAGAGGCGGAGGCAAAAGTAGAAGAAACAACAACCGCGCGTGAAGATGAATTAGTTGAACTGGAAGAAACGTTCATCAACAGTTTTGGCGAAGATAATGTTTCTTTCTGGTGGTCTGATGAAGGCGATGCGTATTTCATTACTATTTGGTGCGATTTTACTTTTGATGAATTCTATGAGTTTGATGTGAATAGTGAAACTCGTGATAATCTTGATTTTCTTTGCTTGATGGGCAACTCTGTTACAAACGTTGATACTTTCCTTACACTTTATAGTAAAACAGAGGGCGTCGTTTATGCTTCTTATAATGGCGCAGATTTTACAAGAGAAGCTCTTATTTCTCAGGGAGCAAACAACTGATGAACTGGTGGCAAGCTATTCTTTGCGGAGTTGGCGTTCTCGCAGTGGGAACGCTAATTCTCTATTTGACTTGGGCCATCTATGGCTGGGTTACAAAAGGAGATAAGTAAATGGCAATTCGTTATATTAGTGACCTTCATTTCGGTCATTCTAACATTATTCGCTTTGATATGCGTCCCTTTGAATCAATAGAAGAAATGGATAGAGAGCTAGTAAAAAGATGGAATGAGGTTGTTGATAAAGATGACCAGGTTTATGTGTTGGGCGATATGTTTTGGAAGAAAGCAGACGAAGCTATTCCTATTCTCAAAGAACTAAAAGGCAATAAGTTTCTTGTGCGCGGGAACCATGATAGAGTTGGAGACCGAAATTTTGACAAGTACTTCGCGCGCATCACAGATTATACAGAAGTAAAGGATGAAGGGCGCCATGTAATTCTTTGCCACTACCCAATTTTTGCCTTCAAGAACCACTATTATGATGGTTGGTATCATCTTTATGGGCATGTTCATAATACATGGGAGGAAAAAATTTGTGATGATGTTCGCGCGCGAATGAATGAGTGGGGAATTCGTTGTGAGATGAGAAATGCTGGCTGTATGATGCCATATATGGACTATGCGCCAAGAACACTGGATGAAATTTTTGGAGCTGAGGAAACGTAAAGTGACCTCAGCTCCACTTCTATTTTATATGACAGATTTGAAAAATAACCGGAAATCTGGTATAATATATATACAAGATGAGAAAAGAAAGGAAGAAATAATATGACTAGAAAGCGTTACATCAAAAAAGCTCGTTATCTTCTTTGGCGTTTGCTTCAGCTTCCGTGCAATCAGAAGAATTCAAAGAAGGATTTTTATTGGAGCCAGTGGCAAAAAGACATACCGACGCCTTCTGAAATGAGATGCTCTTATGATGAAGCGTGGGCGAAAGTTTTGGAAAGTGTTAGAACCATCGAAGGAATGGAGGACTTCGAATGAGACTCTGGATTGATGATACCAATCCCGCGCCGACTGGTTTTGTTCAGGTCAAGACAGCCAACGCGGCCAAAGCAGCGATTAGATGTTATGAGAGAACGTTTTCTGGTGAGGATACAATTGTGATTAGTATTGGTAATGACGTTGAAATTTTGAAGTGGCTTGAAGAGACGAAGTTTGTTGACACTGGTTATTTCTTCCATTTTCATTCGAAGAATACCATTGGGGCAAAGATTATTGAGAAGAATGGCTGGAGAGAAATTCATAGCTTGGAGGTAATTTAGAATGGCACGATATCTTGTGATGAAGAGAGATTATGACATCGAGGTAGTAAAGGAAGAACAAAGCCAGATTGTTTCGTTATCTTTTGATGACTTTATTGAAGAGCTGGCATCTCCTCACTATGAGCGTTATGGCGTTAGGTATATTGACTATTGGGACATTGATGATAAGGATAACGATGATATCGAGAGTTTTAACCGTCTTTGGAACTTTTGCGGTTATTCGATTGATGATTTCGTTGGACTTTTTAGTTTATATGATTCGTATGATGGAGTTGATATCTAATGGGCAGAGTCTTGATTCTTCAAATTGATGATGAGTATTGTGTTTATCTTGAAAGTCGTTATTATAATAGGAAAAGATTTGATAGCCTGCGCAAGTTCTTTTCGGCTATGATGTCCGCGCACGTCGAAGAATTTGAAACGCGCACTTTGGATTATATGTTTGTGAAAGATGATAAAGAAAGAGTTGTCTTTGAAAAAATTTTCGGTGATGAACTGATGTCGGCGCAAGAGCTGAGCGAAGGTTTGAGTCTGCTTTGGGATTCAAAAGATGCCGACGAAGGTTTTGGTGATATTTTTGATTGAAGAAGGAGAGAAAGAAAAATGGAGATTTATATGATTGGTCAGTATCAGTTTGATGGAAGTGAACCAACTTATCGTTGTTTCTATGAAGAATCTGACGCTAAGAGGTGTGCGCGCGAACTGATTGAGGAAAGCGAAGATGATGATGAGGAATCTATGGAAGTAACGTGGAACGATTTTCTTGATCGATGGGATTGTTGGGTTTGCTTTATGGAAGTATTGAAGGTAGAGTAAAATGGAAAACTATCTTGTGCTGAATGGACAAAAAATTGAGCTGACACCGGAACAGTATAAAGAGGTTTGTAATGCTGTTTTACTGGAAACAAAATCTCCTTTTGATAGAAGAGAAAAAGGTGAAGCTTATTGGTTTATTGGCGATGACGGTCTTCTGTGTGGTACTAGAGAGCGAAGCCGGTGTATTGATAACTTACACCATGGAATTGCTAATTATTGTTCAAATAAGGAATTGATGGCGAGGCGCGCGAACTACGAGACCTTTGAGAGAATTCTTTGGCGTTTTTCAGAAGAGAATGGTGGCCCCGGAAATTTTTACCCTCGTTGGGGTTTTAAGGACGGATGGGATAACTATTGTATTACAGATGCCCATTCTTTTGGGCCGTCTTTTGTTTCTGAGAAGGTCCTGAGAGATGCTATCAAACATGGGAAGAAATGGCTTCAGTCGGTTGGATTGACAGAGGTGGATATCTTTTGTTGAGAGCTAAAGAAATTTAGCTCTCTTTTTATCATAAAAGTCAGTCAAACTAATTTTTACGGCGCGTTGCTAAAAAATTTACCCAAATTTTTGGAGTTCGCGCTGAAGTTAGCTACTTTATGTGTGAGGTGAGAAAAATGAAAGTCAAATATGATAATCCAGTAAGAACAAATGTTACAAAAGAAGTCAAAGAAGAGATTGATAGATATTGCGAGGAAAAAGGTGTTCGGCTTAGTGATTTTTTGCGAGATGCTATCGAGTTTTATCTAAAGAAGTCTTGAATAAAAGTGTGCAAAATTGCAAAGGAGACTTATAATGTTTCAAAATCAGAATCAAAATCAGAATATCAAAAAAATATATAGCCGGAGACTAGCAATTGCTTTACGGCAAAAAGGGTTTAGAATCGTTGGAACGGAGATGAATCCAAAACGTCCAGAATTTGATGTATATCTCTTTATAGATACTCCGCAATTACGAGAAGCAATGACTGAGATTACCGGCAGATAAAAAGTGAGGTAATCAAAGGATGAGTAGTCCAAATCAAAGAATAGTTCAAATAGAAAAGCCAAAGTATGAGAAAAATTTTCTCCAAGTTGGAGAGGACGAATGGACTGAAGCTTTTATAAAACTAAAACCTTCTGCTTTTGGTATCTATCTTTATTTAGCAAACAACGCTAATGGGTACAAGCTTGAATTGAGCCAAAAAGCTGTTGAAAATAAATTGGGGATAAAGAAATCAACTTATCACGAAGCTATTGCACAACTAGAAAAAGTAGGATATCTTTACTCAATAAAAGGGAACCTATGGGGTTTTCGCACAAAGTCCGGAAATCCGGACAAACTCAGTCAAATAGTAAATGATGAAGTCCAGAAATCCGGACAAGTTTGTCCGGAAATCCAGACTATAAAGTCCAGAAATCCGGACTTAGAAGTCCGGAAATCCAATATACAAATAGATAATAAATATATAGATAATATAGATATTAGAACGAAAAAGGGGATACGGCTTCGCGCGGAAGAGGACACGCCCGCGGGTAGGCTGAAGGCTATGGCTTCGCGCTATCCACAACTCGAAGAAAGAATTTTCCAAAAGATGGATGAGGATGGGATGTCTGTTGAAGAAACTGCGAAGTGGGTAGCAGGAACATATAATTTTATTTTTGGTAGGATATAAGAAAAGGCCAGAGAGTTTGTGCTCTCTGGTCTCTTTTATTCTGTTTCGCAAAATTCTTTCTGCTCAATCATCATTGCCAGCCAATCTCTAAATTGGGCATAGTTCATAGAGCGCGCGACCTCGTTTTCTATTATGACCAATCCTAGCTGATGGTCGCGCGCGAATTCTTCTTTCAACACATAGTTTTTCTTTGTGTGTTCTTTTGCGTTTTCGTAATGAATATCAATTAGGAGAAGTAGCTGATAGGGGACATAGCTCGTGTCTAGAATCCCAAAGGAATAACCAGTCGGCGCCCCGTGAGCCGAGCGCAACTCCTTGAAGGTATAGAACATTACATAATGAAAGCCCCATTCATTTAGGGCTTTTTCCACTAGGTTTTCGGTATATGTTTTGTGGTAACGAAGCATTGCGCGCCTCCTTTAGTAAGTTTCTTCTGTTAGAAAGAGGAAAGAAAATTTGAGGACTCAAAATTTTTGAGAGGAATACAAGAAAAACCTCTTATAACTGGAAATAAAAAAATCTGTTAGAGAAAACGGATAAGAATATTTTTGTAAGAAATAGGGCTTACGAAATAATTCGTAGAAGAAAATGGTTTAGAAGTAAGGGGAGCATAGAAAAAGGAAAATAGAAATAAAAAGAAAAAGTGGGGAAAGAACGTGCAGGAAATTTTTGAAAAGGAACTTCAAAAATTGAAACGCCAAAACCCCTCCACCCCGGACTATTCCGTGCAATTCAACTACGTGAAAGAATTGACAGAATTACCGTGGGAACACTATTCCGAAGACAATTTCGATC
>OLYC01001535.1_pt1 | contig 15715 bp, 12 predicted proteins | sample 1674271 | NCBI WGS metagenome assembly OLYC01 (sample SAMEA103958154, study PRJEB25191) | human gut metagenome
CCCTAACGGGGTAACCCATTAAAATAATACACGAATTGAGGCGTTTTCTGCGTTTATTATTGTTGAATATCAACTATTTACGATATCAATTTTTTATCAAAACCATGCAGAAAAATATTATAAATTTTGAACACCCTACCTAATGGGGTGCCCCATTTAATCAAGCCCCTTATCGACGTCAAATTCGATAAAATTATGCAAAAAGAATGCGCTAAAACTTATTCGTCTTTCTTGAAAATAGTGTGAAATGATGTTCTTTTTGTCGTAGAAATTAGCAGATGAAGTACTTTGTGCTTATTTTTTTGTCGATAAATGGGGGGCTAACTGCTAAGTATGTTGTAACTTTGCCTTGCAATAAAATGCGTCATACTGAGTTCATATATAAGAAGAACTTTTCATTGACACATAAAATTGAATAGATAGAATGATACTACGTAAGTACCTATTACATATATATGCGTTGCTATTTGCGTGCATACTCCTCACCTCGTGCGGCAGTGCTGAAAAATCAGTGCGGCGTGGTGATGCTGCTTTGGCTTTAGGCGAGTATGCCGAAGCTGCAGGGCAATATAAGCGTGCTTATAGCCAAACATCGCCTAAAGAAAAAGCACAGCGTGGACGCATTGCTTATAAAATGGCAGATGCTTATCGCAAATATGGCAATACGTCGCGAGCTACTGCTGCTTATCAAAATGCGGTGCGCTATCATTATACCGACACGCTGACACATTACTACCTTGGCGAGATGTTGCGCATGCAAGGCAACTATAAGGCTGCCACAAATGCCTATAAAGCCTATCTCGATTCTTTTCCGGGTGATGCAAATGCTGAGCGAGGATTGGAGGCATGCCTTATGGCTCCTGCCGAAAAAAAGAAAGGCTCTGCCTATACGGTGAAACTCGCCACTTTGTTTAATGGCAGTCGTGCCGACTATTGTCCTGCCTACATGGGGGTTGAGGCGCAACAACTCTATTTCACCTCGTGTCGTCAACAAGCTAAGGGGGATGTAAGTGGCATTACGGGTATAAAAAATGGTGACATTTATTTTAGCAAAAAAGACGAAAAAGGCAAATGGAAGGCGGTAGAAGCCGTGGAGGGTGAAATGAATACGGAATATGACGAGGGTGCATGTGCTTTTACGCAAGACGGCAAAACCATGTATCTAACCGTTTGTCGTACCGACCCTTCTTATCCGCGTATGGCAGAAATATGGACCTCGCAACGCGCAGACGCTAAATGGGGAAAACCTACACAGTTAAAAATCTCTGCCGATACGTTGTCGTCGTATGCACATCCTGCAGTGTCGCCCGATGGACGTTGGCTCTATTTTACCTCGGATATGCCAGGAGGTATGGGTGGACTCGACCTTTGGCGTGTAGAATTGGGCGGCAAACACGGACTGGGTCGTCTTGAAAATTTAGGCGGTAGCATCAACACGCCAGGCAATGAATGTTTCCCTGCCTTTCGTCCAGATGGTGAACTCTATTTTTCGAGCGATAGTCGTCCTGGGGGGATGGGAGGTCTCGATATTTATCGTGCCAAAGAAGACACTTTGAAACACGAATGGCAAGTGGTGCATCTGCCTTCGCCCATGAACTCGAATGGCGATGACTTTGGCATTACGTTCGAGGGCTTGCACAATCGTGGCTACTTCTCGTCGAACCGTTCTACGGGTGGACGTGGTTGGGATAAAATCTACGAATTTTCTTATCCCGAGGTCCTGCAAACCGTAAAAGGGTGGGTCTATGAGCAAGATGGTTATGAACTGCCCAAGTCAGTGGTATATATGGTGGGTAGCGATGGCACCAACGAAAAGGTGGGCGTGCTCTCTGATGGATCGTTTGAGCAACCCCTTAAACCAGGTGTAAGCTATTTGTTCCTTGCCACTTGTACGGGCTACTTAAATGTGCGCAACGAGTTGCGTGCCGACACGGTAGAGGTAGAAAAGCAGCATGTGTTGCAATTCCCCTTACCCAGTATTAGTTCGCCTGTATTGGTGCGTAACGTGTTCTATGAGTTCGATAAGGCAACACTGACTGAAAACTCATGCGAAGCGCTCGACCGATTGGTACGTATGCTCAAGGAAAATCCGAATGTAACAATCGAACTCTCTGCACACTGCGATTATCGAGGCAATGCAGCCTACAATTTGCGTTTGTCACAACGTCGTGCTGAGAGTGTCGTAAAATATTTGACCGAACATGGCATAGAGGCAGACCGTCTTACGGCAAAGGGTTATGGCAAAGAACAGCCTAAGATTGTAAATCGTAAACTCACGGAAACCTACCCCTTCTTGCATGAGGGCGATACGTTGAGTGTGCCTTACATCCTTAAACTCCCTGTCGAACAGCAAGAGGTTTGTAATGCTTTGAACCGTCGCACAGAGTTCCGCGTATTGCGTACCACCTATGGTTTGTTCGACGAACATGGTAATCTAAAACCCGAGGCTTTGCGCAAGCACGAGGATGATTTTTAAGATAGTTTTTTTCTTGGAAAATTCTTCTTAGAAACTCAAGTTTCGGATTCAGCCGATAATGCGCTGTTGCCCTTTCAGGGCGCCCTGCCTAAATCTGAAACTTGAATTAGATAACTTCTAAAAAATAACTCCCTCTAACTTCCTTTTAAAATAACTTCTTCTAAAAAAACTTCTTTTCGAAAAATGCTGATATTAAAATTTTTACACGCATTTGGCAGATATCTAATCTTGATGGGACGTACCTTTTCGCGTCCTGAGCGAATGCGTATGTTTTTAAAGCAATATTTAAAAGAAATGGTGCAACTGGGTGTTGACTCCATAGGCATTGTGTTGCTCATCTCTTTCTTTATAGGTGCTGTAATTTGCATTCAAATAAAGTTGAACATTCAAAGTCCGTGGATGCCCCTTTGGGTATCGGGCTATGTGACACGCGAGATTATGTTGCTTGAGTTTTCATCGAGCATCATGTGTCTGATACTCTCAGGTAAGGTCGGTTCAAACATTGCCTCAGAGTTAGGCACTATGCGTACCACACAACAAATTGATGCACTCGAAATTATGGGTGTAAATCCTGCATCCTTCCTTATCTTGCCCAAGATAATAGGACTTGTAACCATTATGCCCCTGCTCGTAGTGTTCAGTACTTTTAGTGGTATTATCGGTGCTTATGCAACGGCTTATATTGGTCATATTATAACCCCTTCAGACCTTACGGCAGGTTTGCAACACTCGTTTACACAATGGTTCTTTTGGATGGGTGTAATCAAGTCGCTCTTCTTTGCCTTTATCATTTCGAGTGTGTCATCGTTCTATGGTTACAACGTGGAGGGTGGTAGTATAGAAGTGGGTAAGGCAAGTACCAATGCGGTGGTAGCTTGCTCCATGTTAATTCTTTTTTCAGACCTCTTTCTCACACAGTTACTCTCATGATAGAAATTAGAAATCTACATAAAGCCTTTGGCGACCGCGAGGTGCTGAAGGGCATTACTTCCACCTTCGACAGTGGAAAGACCAACCTTATTATCGGACAAAGTGGTTCGGGTAAGACCGTGCTCATTAAAAATATTGTAGGACTTTTTGAGCCTACTGAGGGTGACGTGCTTTATGACGGACGCAGCTTTATGCAGATGTCGAAGAAAGAGCGTGCTTTGTTACGTCGCGAAATGGGCATGATTTTTCAAAATGCAGCCTTGTTCGACTCTATGTCTGTGCTCGAAAATGTAATGTTTCCGCTCGATATGTTCTCAAACGATAGCTACAAAGAGCGTGTGCGTCGTGCGCAGTTTTGTTTAGATCGTGTCAATTTGTCGGATGCTGGCGATAAATATCCTGGTGAAATTTCGGGTGGTATGCAAAAGCGTGTGGCGATAGCGCGTGCCATTGCTTTGAACCCTAAATATTTGTTTTGTGATGAGCCAAACTCAGGACTTGACCCTAAAACATCGTTGGTAATCGACGAACTGATTCACGACATTACGAAGGAGTTTAACACCACCACCATTATCAATACACACGATATGAACTCGGTGATGGGCATTGGCGAACACATCCTTTTTATTTGCAAAGGACGTGCAGAGTGGGAGGGTACGAAAGACGATGTAATGTCTTCAGAAAATGAACTCCTCAACAACTTTATCTTTGCTTCCGACCTCTTCCGTAAGGTAAAAGAGGTGGAGAAAGAGGAAATGAAAAAGTAATTGCTCAGTGCAAAAACTTAGGTACTGTTGGTAAATGACAAATGACAAATGACTGTTTAACTCTTTGAGAATCAAAGAATAAGCGGTCATTTTGTCATTTGAAATATTTCTTAATTTGGCGTTAACGAATGTATATCTCATAAAATACCCTACAAATGTTGTTGTCGATAGGGGGCATGTTTAAGTAGATTTCCCCTAACTGGGTAACCTTTGCAGCTACGCTGCTTTGAGGGGGAACATTAATAGTCATTAATTCGGGGACATTAATTTCGAGACATTAATTTTTTCTTTGCTAATGAAGAGAAGTATTAATGAACTAATTAATGGGCATTGATGGTAATTAATGTTCAAAACAAAACGCGAAGCGAAAAATTGATGTTTGCACAACATTGCTATGGGGAACATTTATTGCCATGATTTCGGAGACATTCATTCGGGGACATTCATGTTCAAACAAAAAACGCGGAGCGAGAAATCGATAATGCAATAAAAAAATTGTATTTTTGCACACTGTATGTCTAATAACCACAAAGACAGGGTGTGAGAATGGGTTGAACTAAAGTATATAGAAAGTTCTTTCTGACAGAACTTTATTAGGCACAATGTTTGCATACTAATAAATCCATGCACATGACCAAAAGAAAATGGCTTGGGAAAATGGGTTGCATAAAGTTGGGAAAAACAACTTTGTAAACACAACCTCCATGAGACGACTGTGAGAACACAGACGTTGAAACATAGGCATGATGCACATATAAAGATTAACCCATAAACACTGACATAATTCTTAGCGCGATGCCACTCACAATATGCCGCGCATTGAAAAATCACGAAATATGAACATGAACGATAATACACAAACTCCATTTTCGCTTGTAGCCGACTTTGAAGGCGACATGGGCGCACTGTTGAAAACTCCCTTTAAGGGTAAACTGCCTGTGTTGGCTCTGCGCAACATGATGCTCTTTCCAGGGGTGGTAGGCACTGTTACGGTAGGACGTGCCATGAGTCAGAAGGTGGTGGCACAATCGCTCAGCAAAGGCACTCTTATTGCCGTAGCTGCTCAAAAAGACGGCGAGGTGGAAGATCCTAATCGTGACGACTTTTATGATGAAGGCGTAGTGGCTCGTGTGATGCGAGTTATTGACTTGCCTAACCATACGAGTACGGCTATTTTGCAAACATACGGTGCCATTCGTTTAGGCGCTATTAGCAAAAGGGGCGGTATGATGCGTGTGGAGGCTGAACCTGTTGCTGAGGATATTAGTAAGCAAGATAGCGAAGACTTTAAGGCTTTGGCTGATACTTGTCGAGACCACGTGGTGCGCTTGCTGAAATTGGGTGATGGCATTCGAGCTGAGGAGGCTACCTTTGCCTTGCGCAATATAAAGCACCCTGTGTTCTTGCTTAACTTTATCTGTTCGAACGTGCGTTTGCAACAGTCTGAGCGCTACGAGTTGTTTACACAGCACGAGGTGCACGAACGTGCTATGATGTTGCTTAAACTTTTAAGTCGCGAATGTCAGTTGGCTGAACTTAAACGCAACATCGAAACGCAGACTCGCCAAGAACTTGACCAACAACAACGTGAGTATTTCTTGCACCAACAAATTCGCAATATTCAAAGTGAATTGGGCGAAGACGCTGAGGGCGATGCCGTGGAGCTTGAAAAGAAAGCTGAGGGTATGGCTTTGCCCGAAAAGGTGCGCGAGACTTTTAAACGCGAGTTGAATAAGTTTAAGCGTGTGAACCCACAGTCGCCCGACTATGGGGTGCAACTCACGTACTTGCAAACTATGCTTTCGTTGCCTTGGGGCATACAAACTGAAGATAATCTGAATATTAAAAACGCCAGTCACATTTTAGACCGTGACCATTATGGCATGGAGAAGGTGAAGGAGCGTATTTTGGAACACCTTGCCACACTGCGCTATCGCAATAACGAGAAGGCGCCTATTCTTTGTTTGGTAGGTCCTCCGGGTGTGGGTAAGACTTCGCTCGGACGTAGCATTGCCGAAGCGATTGGTCGTAAGTATGTGCGCATCTCTTTGGGTGGTGTACACGACGAGGCTGAAATTCGCGGTCACCGCCGTACGTATGTTGGGGCGATGCCTGGACGTATTGTAAAGGCGATGATTAAAGCTGAGTCGAGTAATCCGCTGTTTGTGCTCGATGAGGTGGACAAGGTGTCGGAGAATAACTATAATGGTGACCCGCACAGTGCATTGCTCGAGGTGCTCGACCCTGAGCAGAATAGCACGTTCCACGACAACTACTTGGACATGGATTATGACCTTTCGAAGGTATTTTTCATTGCCACGGCAAATAGTTTGCAGACCATTCCACGCCCCTTGCTCGACCGTATGGAGGTGATTGAGGTGGAAGGCTATCTTACTGAAGAGAAAAAGGAGATTGCCCGTAAACACCTTATTCCGAAAGAACAGCACGAGTATGACTTTGGCAAGGATGGTAAGTTGAAGTTTACGCCCAACGCCATTGAGTTTATTATTGAGAAATATACACGCGAAAGTGGTGTGCGCCAACTCGAGAAACAGATTGATAAGATTTTCCGTAAGGTGGCTTATCTTACCTCGACTGCCGACGATGATAGCATGCCTTATGCGGGTAGCAGCATTAAGCCTGCCGATGTAGAAAAGCTATTGGGCAAACCTTTGTTTAGCCGCGATAAGTATCAAGGCAATAAGTACGCAGGCGTGGTAACCGGTTTGGCTTGGACGGCTGTGGGTGGCGAGATATTGTTTATCGAAACCAGTGTGAGCCGTAGTAAGGGTGGCAAACTTACGCTTACGGGTAACTTGGGCGATGTGATGAAGGAAAGTGCTGTGTTGGCATTAGAGTATATCCGCGCGCATGCAAACACTTTGGGCATTGACTACCGCGTATTCGACCATTGGGGTGTTCACATTCATGTGCCCGAAGGTGCTACCCCTAAGGATGGTCCTTCTGCAGGTATTACCATTGCCACTTCTATTGCCTCGGCATTGACACAACGCCGTGTGCGCGACCATATTGCCATGACGGGTGAGATTACGTTGCGCGGTAAGGTTTTGCCCGTGGGCGGTATTAAGGAGAAAATTTTGGCTGCCAAACGAGCTGGTATTACCGACATCATGATTTCGGAAGAGAACCGAAAGGACATTGAAGAAATCAACAAAAAGTATGTAGAGGGTTTGACTTTCCACTTTGTGGAGGATGTGCAAGACGTGTTGCGTTTTGCCTTGCTCGACGAGAAGGTGGAGGATGCGATTGACTTGAGTCAGCCTCTTAACGAAGACACTGCGGGCGAACAGTCTGCCCAACCTAACACTAAAAGCGATGTGGCCGTTAGGCTATTGAAAGAAAAAGAATGAAATACGAACTGCAACATACCGACGGCGCAGCACGTGCCGGACTGATTACGACAGACCATGGACAAATTCATACGCCCATTTTTATGCCTGTTGGTACTTTGGGAAGTGTGAAGGGGGTGCATCTGCATGAGATTAAAGACGACATCAATGCCGAAATTATCTTGGGTAACACGTATCACCTGTATTTGCGTCCAGGACTCGAAATATTAGAAAAAGCAGGAGGGCTGCATAAGTTTAATGGTTTTGACCGCCCTATGCTAACCGATAGTGGGGGCTTTCAGGTGTTCTCGCTCTCGGGCATACGTAAACTGTCGGAAGAGGGTTGCGAATTTCGTTCGCACATCGATGGTAGTAAGCACTTTTTCTCGCCTGAAGGGGTGATGGACATTGAGCGTACAATTGGTGCCGACATTATGATGGCTTTCGACGAGTGTCCTCCTGGTACTGCCGATTATGCTTACGCCCGCAAGAGTTTGGACTTGACACATGGTTGGATGAAGCGTTGCTGGAAGCGCTTTAATGAAACAGCACCTAAGTATGGATATAGCCAAGCGCTCTTCCCCATTGTGCAGGGTTGTGTTTATAAGGACTTGCGCCAAGAGAGTGCCAAATTTATGAGTGACTTTGGTGCCGAGGGCTATGCCATTGGTGGTTTGGCTGTGGGCGAACCTGCTGAGGTGATGTATGACATGATTGAGGTGGTGAATGACATTTTGCCTACTGACCGTCCGCGTTACTTGATGGGAGTGGGTACGCCTGTGAACATTCTTGAAGGCATTGAACGTGGTGTGGACATGTTTGACTGTGTGATGCCTACACGAAACGGACGAAACGCTTGTTTGTTCACGGCTGAAGGCATTATCAATATGCGCAATGCAAAATGGGCTGACTGCTTTGAACCTGTTGACCCGATGGGACATTGTTTTGCCGATGTGCAATACACGAAAGCCTACTTGCACCACTTGTTTAAAGCGAAAGAACTGCTTGCCATGCAGATTGCCTCTATTCACAACTTGAGTTTCTACTTGTGGTTGGTGCGTGAGGCACGCAAACAGATTTTGGCAAACAACTTTGGACCGTGGAAACGCGAGATGGTAGAAAAACTGAGCCGTAAGCTCTAAGACTTGTCACATGTTGAAAAAGTTTTTTGAAAAAATAAAGAACTACTTGCTACTCCCTGCCCGACAAAAGTCGAGCGGGGAGTTGGCGGTTGCTGACAGTAGTGCTGAAAGGGGGAAGAATGCCTCATTGACTAACCCTAAAGATAAGCGGGGAAGTAAACCTTTGCTGGGTAGATTAGACCGCTATATTATATTTAAATTTATCAGCACTTACATCTTTCTCATTGCTATCATTATTGTGATTGCAGTGATTTTTGACTTTAACGAGAACATTGACAAACTCACACAGAGTCATGCCTCTGCACTGAAGATTGCACAGTATTATGGCAACTTTGTGCCTTACTTTGCCAACCTTTTTAGTCCACTATTTGTTTTTATTGCCGTAATCTTCTTTACCTCGAAGTTGGCTGACAATAGTGAGATTATTGCAATGAAGAGTACGGGCATGAGTTTTAAGCGTTTGTTAAGACCGTATATGTTTACGGCTGCGCTGATTGCAGCAAGTTCTTTTGTACTGGGGGCTTACGTGATTCCGAAAAGTAATGTGGCACGTGTGAACTTTCAGAACCGCTACATTAAAAAGAAAGCGGATGTAACATCGGTTGACAATGTGCAGATGCAGGTTGACACAGGCGTGGTGGCTTACATCACGCACTTTGACAATGTGACGAAGAGTGGTTATGGCTTTTCGCTTGATAAGTTTGTGGAGAAGAAATTGGTTTCGCACCTCACGGCACAGAGCATTCAGTATGACACCTTGTCGGACCATCGTTTTTCGTGGACACTGTGTTCTTACGAAATGCGTACGCTCAAGGGTATGCGCGAGGTGTTGAAACGTGGCGAACGCATTGACACAACGATTGTGATGGAGCCTAAGGACTTCTTCTATGTGCGTGACCAGGAGCAAACACTGACGTTGCCCGAACTACGCGATTTTATTGACAGACAGAAGTTGCGTGGGGTGTCGAACATCAGTAAGTATGAGGTGGAGTATTACAAACGCTTTGCCATGCCTTTTGCTGCATTTATTTTGACGATTATTGGTGTTTGCCTTTCAAGTCAGAAGCGAAAGGGCGGTATGGGTATTAGTTTGGGATCGGGCTTGGCATTGAGCTTTGCTTATATTCTTTTTCAAACGATATCTGCCTCGTTTGCCAATAATGCGGGACTTGATGCTTCGATTGCTGTATGGATTCCGAATGTGGTTTTTGCAATCATTGCTTTGGTGCTTTACAGACGTACGCCCCAATAAATAGCTGAAGGTATGAAGAAGTTTGTGTACGCATTGCTGCTTTTGTGTGTCGTGCTAATGGGGGTGCGTGTTGCCATGGCTTGGAATGAGGTGGGTGAACACACTGATAAGGTGTGGTAAACTCGCACAAGGTGTGTGCCTTGTCTTTTCCTGGATGGTGGTATGACGATATTAAAGAGGCGTTTGCCCAACAACCTATTGCTTTGCTGACATGGGAACATCGCAAAACACAACTCGAGCTTTTTCTTACACCACGGGGCAGACGTATGATTAACGACCCACAACTTAAAGTGGTGCTGGTTAAGGATAAAGGACATTTTCACAGATAAATAAGTAGTTGAACTATCTTTGAAAATAAAATACAAAAACTAAGAATCATAAATGAACAACATAGAAAACAATACCCAAAATGCGCCCGAAGAGGTGAAAGCTACGGCTGAGGAGGTAAAAGATAACGAAAAGTTGCCTGAGGTGTTTTTTGAAGATCTTGATCTTTCAGACAATGTGCTGGATGCCCTTTATGACATGCGCTTTGAAAAGTGTACACCTGTACAGGCTAATTGCATTCCTCCCATTCTTGAAAACCACGATGTGCTGGGTGTGGCACAAACGGGTACTGGCAAAACGGCTGCTTATTTATTGCCCTTGCTCACTTTGATGGAACGCGACGAGCATCCTGCTGATGCGGTAAACTGTTTGGTCATTGCTCCGACGCGAGAATTGGCAAGACAGATTGACCAAGCGTTGCAAGGTTTTGCGTATTACACAAACGTGAATGCGGTGGCTGTTTATGGAGGTAACGATGGCGTGCGCTTTGAACAAGAACGTAAGTCGTTACAGGCAGGGGCAGACATTGTGTTGGCTACGCCGGGACGATTGATTACGCACTTGCAATTAGGTAACCTTGATTTGAGCCGTACTACCCACTTGGTGCTTGATGAGGCAGACCGTATGCTTGACATGGGATTTGCCGAGGACATTCTTTCTATTGTGAAACAAATGCCTGAGCATCGCCAAACTATTCTTTTCTCGGCTACCATGCCTCCGAAAATTGCTGAATTGGCTCGTACGGTTATGCATAACCCTGTGGAGGTGGAAATTGCAGTGTCGAAACCTGCTGAAAACATTCAGCAAAGTCTTTATGTGTGTCATGAAAGTGACAAGGCTATTATCTTGAAAAAGATTTTTAAGGAGCAACCTCCTAAACGTGTCATCTTGTTCTGTTCTTCGAAACAGAAGGTGAAGGAATTGGCGATTGTGTTGCGACGCAGCGGATTGAATGCGCGTGCCATGCACTCTGACCTTGCACAAAACGAACGTGACGAGGTGATGAACTTGTTCCGTGCACACCAAGTGGACTTGCTCGTGGCTACAGACATTGTGGCACGTGGCATTGATATTGACGATATCACCATGGTGATTAACTATGACGCGCCACACGATGCAGAAGATTATGTACACCGCATTGGACGTACGGCACGCGCTGGACGTGAAGGGAGTGCCATCACGCTGATTGGCGAAAAGGACTTGTTTGCTCTGTCGAACATTGAACGTACATTGAAAATTAAAATTCCACGTGCTGAATTGCCCGAAGGGGTACGTCCACCACAAACTGAACCTCAGCATGGACGCGGAGGAGGACGTGGTGGATCGCGCAACGGAAAGAATGGTGGACGTGGTTCGCGTAATGGACGTGGCACTGACAATGGCGCGAAGCATAATGACAAAAAGGGTAACGAGGGTAAAACACGCCGCGACAACCGTCAGGGCAACAAACAAGGTGGCAAACCACATGGTAAAACCGATAACCGTCCGGCAGCCAAACAACGTCCTCCTAAGGCTGGTAACGGACGTAAGCCTGAGTAACCTTGTGGGGAGATGTTCAAAATAATGCAATTTTTCGCATGATTTTGAACACCGATTTGTATGGGAGGAAGAAAATCCCCAAACACCTACACAACCTATTAGATTGTAAAGTCTAAAAGTTTAGTAAAACAAAGTTTATTAGTTTATGATTTTTCGCGATTCAAGTTTCGGTTTTAACTTGAGCGGGCTGAATCTGAAGCTTGAATTATATATATACTAAACTTTTAGACTTTACAGAATACTATATTATTAGAATGAAACACTTATTGTTAAGCCTTATGGCTGCCTTTACCTGCTTCACGGCACAAGCACAATGGTTGGCACCCATGACGCGCTTTCACGAAAAAGATAGTAAATACACATATTATAACCACAACTTTTTGAGTGGTTTTATGCAATCGTCACGCGCTAATGAGGCGAAGGATGGTTTTTTGCAAAGTCCCTTTGTGGGCGAACCTCTACTACGCTATGTGGGAGAAAAAGACTCTACACAGTTTATGGCTTATGCCTCGGGCTATGAGTTTTTTCAACGCGATGATGCTGCCAAACGCTATGATGTGCTTTATACCCGATATGGCGTAAAAGCTACGGTTGAAGCGTTTCCTGCTTATTGTGTGCAACGCTTTGCCTATCCCGACACTTTGGCTGAAAAGGGCTTTTTGCTCGACATTGACCATGCAATGCACGGTGCAGGAAACGAGGATATGGACGTGGTGTTTATAGATAAACGCACAATTCGTGCCTATAAACGTACGGCGAAAGGAGGTGTGGGAAGTCGCGCACTCTATTACGTGGCACACTTCTCTCATCCTTTCACTCAATGGAACGTGAGACGCGAGGTGGTACGCCTTGAAAATGGCGAACGCGAACACAGATGTAAGGCTGCTTTTGTATTTAACTTAGGGAAGCACGATATGCTGACGGTGGTGTCGGCTGTGTCTGAAATAAGTTCGGACGATGCTTTGGCTCACTTGAATTTGAAAGGGGTGCAAAAGCATATTAGCGACGAACGAAAACCCTTGTTGGCTGCCAACAACGAAACACCAGTCTTGGCTCGAAACGAGAATAGCAAACGTGGGGCTACAACGAACAGAACGAATGCTTCGCAATCTGTTGGTACAAGAAATGCCACTGCACAAAGACCTACTGCTACAAGTACGACGAATAGGTCGACTGCTACCTCAACAAATGGCGTGGACTTTATTGAAACCACTACACGCAATGCCAACCTGAGTGCGGCATTCTCGGCTGCTATGATGCAATTACGTCGTCTGCCACAGGCAAAACGTGCTACAAATGCGGTAGCCTTTATCGATGCCATCACACCTTTATATAAAGAACAAGGTCGTGCAGAAGAGGCTGATTCTTTGCTGAAACAACAAATCGACGCGGTGTTCTCAGGACAAAAGGTTACGGATGCACAGGCGGCATGGTTTGTGTTTAACGCCATTGGTTTTGTGCCTCAACAAACTGAAGGTACGCCCGAAACTTATCGGGTGGTACGTCCGTTATTCAATGTCGTTACAATGCAACTGCCACGTACACGACGTTTTATCCTTCACACAAAGAACAATGGTATGGGGGCACGACACATTGCTTCTGCCACATTGATGCGTGTGCCTTTGGCTGAGGGATTGACCTTTACACGACAAAATTGGTTGAAGGGGGGCGTTTTGGAAATAAAAATGGAAAAATAACATACGGTGTAAACCTTACAACCCGAAAAAAATGTGTAAGTTTGCAAGGTAAACATTTAACAATTATACAATGGCTAAGACAACAGACGAAAATAACGTGCCTAACAATGAAAAACTAAAGGCACTGCAAGCCGCTATGGCTAAAATAGAAAAGGACTTTGGTCGTGGATCGGTGATGCGCATGGGCGACGAACAGGTAGAAGACGTGGATGTGATTCCTACTGGTAGCTTGGCACTGAACGCTGCTTTGGGCGTGGGTGGTTATCCCAAGGGACGTATCATTGAAATCTATGGTCCTGAGTCGTCAGGTAAAACTACCTTAGCAATTCACGCCATTGCCGAAGCACAGAAGGCAGGTGGTATTGCTGCATTTATTGATGCAGAGCATGCCTTCGACCGTTTCTATGCAAAGAAATTGGGTGTGGATGTAGATGAGTTGCTTATTTCTCAACCCGATAATGGTGAACAAGCTCTTGAAATTGCCGACCAATTGATTCGTTCTTCGGCTATCGACATTATTGTCATCGACTCTGTGGCTGCACTTACACCGAAGGCTGAAATTGAAGGCGATATGGGCGATAACAAGGTGGGCTTGCAGGCACGACTAATGAGTCAGGCGCTTCGTAAACTTACTTCAACCATTAGCAAAACAAACACTACTTGTATCTTCATTAACCAACTCCGCGAAAAGATTGGTGTGATGTTTGGCAACCCCGAAACAACTACAGGTGGTAACGCACTGAAATTCTATGCTTCGGTACGTCTCGACATCCGTCGTGTAACCACTTTGAAGGATGGGGATACGCCTATAGGCAACCAGGTGCGCGTGAAGATTGTGAAGAACAAGGTGGCTCCTCCCTTCCGTAAAGCTGAATTTGAAATTACCTTTGGCGAAGGTATTTCACACACGGGCGAAATTGTGGATCTCGGCGTAGAAATGGGTGTTATTAAAAAGAGCGGTTCATGGTTTAGCTACGGAGAAACACGATTGGGGCAAGGTCGCGACGCGGTGAAGAAGATTGTTAAAGATAACCCCGAACTTGCAGAAGAACTCGAGCAAAAAATTGCAGAAGCTTTGAAGGCTGCAAACGAGGAAGATTAATTTTTAGGTGGTATGTGCTAATGTGCTTATATATATTTGCACATTGGCACATTCACTTATTGGCAATATTCGTATTTTTAGATAGTGGAATACAAAAAACATTACACGCCCGAAGAACTGAGCGAAGTGGTGGAATGGTTTAAAAAGCATTTTGACCAATTGCCAGAATCTCTTCATTTGGACAAAGCTACTTACATAAAGGATTTGAAACATACGGTGACGCTCTACTATGACATTTTAGCGAAACACCACGAAAATCCTACTTACGCAGCACAGATACGACATATTTTCTTAATGCGCGATGCTGTGTTACGCGATTATCCTGAAATTGAAAATCAATAATGCGAAAGTCTATACGAAAATATAAGGCACAAACTGTTAGCGATGATTTGCTAAACAACCTCTTGGCTAAAGCTGAGCGCACACAGACTATGGGGAACTTGCAACTTTACTCGGTTGTAGTGACGCGTAGCCAAGAAATGAAACAGAAGTTGGCACCTGCACACTTTAACCAACCTATGGTGATGGGGGCTGACGTGGTTCTTACATTCTGTGCCGATTATAACCGCACCACACAGTGGGCTTTGCAACGTAAGGCACACCCTGGTTATGGCAACCTGTTGTCGTTTGTGAATGCAGCAACCGATGCTTTGCTTTATTGCCAACGCTTTTGCGACTTGGCTGAAGAGGCTGGATTAGGACTGTGCTTTTTGGGTACTACCATTTACCAACCCAAACCCATTATAGAGGCTTTGCACTTACCCAAGTTGGTAATGCCCATTGCCACAATCACTTTGGGTTGGCCCGATGAAGACCCTGAACCTTCTGAACGCTTGCCACTGAGTGCAATACGTCACGACGAGACTTATCAGCCTGTAACAGCCGACACGATTGACCGCGATTATGCTGAAAAAGAAGCTCTCCCCGTGAACCAACATTTCGTGGAGGAGAACAAGGTGGAAACCCTTGCACAAGTGTTTGCCGACATACGCTACAAGGCTACCGACTGCGAGGCTATGTCTGTTACCTTGCGCGACGCTTTAAAGCAACAAGGCTTTATTTAATAAGTAGGGTGTTTAAAATCCTCCAAATTTTTCCACGCCATTTTATGTCAAATAAATGGCATTTCACGC
>OLYC01001536.1_pt1 | contig 15709 bp, 13 predicted proteins | sample 1674271 | NCBI WGS metagenome assembly OLYC01 (sample SAMEA103958154, study PRJEB25191) | human gut metagenome
TCTGGATTTGTCCGGAAAAGTATCTCGCCCTCGATTCCAGAAACAGGTCATACTTAAACTCTTTTGGTTTTCCTAATGAGTTTTCGAAGTTCAATTATCATGAATATTCTAACCTGATGACAAAGGTGCAGAAGAAGATAAACAATGGAGTTATACCTTGTTCTTATTTCCTGGAGTTATCTTTATGTGCATGGAAAACTGCCACAACTACGCCTAATGTGTGGCTAGTAGGTTATACTTTTAGTGATAGTTCTCAATTCGACAGATTCGTTGAAAACTCAATATGGGAAGGACATTTCAATGATAATTCCACAAATGACCAGAAACTATTGACCTGCTGCACTCGTAAAAGTAGACACGGAGGGGTAGAAAAAGATTGAATGAGTTATCTTTGTAGTTGAGTTCAGGTCGTTGGGCCTGGAGGGAGGGGCGGAGCCCCGACCGGAAGGCCCAACGACCGGCGCGGCCCGGAGATCCCCCATTCAACCCGCTTCTACCAGGAAGAAGAAACTTTTTATGGCAAAACACTTGAATCCTCTTGAAAAAGAGTTCCTGATCCGCCAGTACAGGAGTAATCAGCGGATCTCAATCAAAGACTTCTGCGCGGTTAACGTCATTACCGGCAACTCGCTGAAGAAGTGGATGAAACAGTACGACGAAGGCGGCCTGGAAGGCCTGGCCCGCGCCGATGCTGAAATCCAAAACGTGCTTCCGGAAGGCGTAGACCGCACGGAAGAGTCCTACAAGCGCGAAATCCTGAAGCTCCGCATAGAGAATGAACGGCTAAAAAAAAGTTATGCCGTTCAGACGAACGCGGATGGGGAACGGGAGTATGTTCGCTTAAAGCCGAAGAGTTCGAAATAGTGGACCTGCTGTCCCGCGACAACCCCATCAGGGACATATGTGCTCTGATGGGCGTGAGCCGGGCCGGGTACTACAAGTGGAAGAACCGCGGACCGTCCCCACGCGACACCAAGCGCGAAGAGATTGTCGCCCTGGTCAAACAGGTCCACGCAGCGCACCCTACCCACGGCTACCGCTGGACGGCGGCATACATCCGTATCAACATGCAGGTAATCATCAGCGACAACTACGCCTACAAGTGCTACAGGTATCTTGGTGTCAAAGCCGAGACCAGGCACCGGGTACGCTATAGCCCCAGAAAGGTCAGGGACTTGTATCCCAATCTGATCTTTAGCGCCTGGGAGACAGTGGACCGGCCCGGACAGGTCATTGTCTCAGACATGACCGTCATTAAAGTCAACCACTACTGCCACTTTGAAGTGACTCTTTACTTCGATGCTTTCACCAAGGAGATACTCTCCTGGAAAGTGGCCGACAGACGTGGGGCCAGAGACCCATACATTGATGGTCTTGAAGATGTTATCGCTTTACTAAAGGGCAGCATTGAACCGGTCATCCTGCATACGGACCAAGGCAGCGTATACGCCTCCATGGCTTATAACGACCTTATCAGAGACACGAACATCATCCGCTCCATGTCCAGGGCGGGGAAACCTACGGACAACCCCGTCAACGAAGCTCTGAACGGCTGGATCAAGGAAGAACTATATGCCGAGTTCAAGATAGAACTATGCTGGAAAATGGCAGACTTTAAACAAACGATTGAACGATATGTCAAGTATTACAACACCCAACGGCCGTGCTTCGCCATCGGCTATGACACCCCGGAGAACTACCGGAAGCGTTATTACAAGGGAGAACTGCCCAGGAAACAAACTTTTGAGAACCGGGTATTGAGCCCGGAACCTAAGTTTGTCCAAAAGAAGAGGCAACTCTCTGATAATAAGGATACTTACAAGGGCGTGTCAACTTTTGAAAAAGAAATCCCTGAAAAAAGTTGAAAAATGTCTACTTTTGTAAAACAAGACGACGTGAAAATATCATGTGTGTCTACTTTCAAAAACAACGTGTAACGAAATAATCTTTTCGTGTCTACTTCTCGCGCGCAGTGCAACCCTAGCTTCAACTATCAAAAAGGGTGACGTACTTATCCTAAAATCCACATCCACAAATGGAGCGAAACATGACCAGCCGTTCCTTCGTGTCAAGGCTGTTGCAGTCGTACTAAGCGATGTCACTTCCAGCAAGAATGATGGATATACATCGTGTGTGTGCAATGTGCAATACTACGGAATAAAAGATTGTGATTTCGACAATCCCGTTTTAGCCTCTTATAGAAAAACCATTCATCTAGCCGACTACAAAGCCAAGGCCTTGGTTGATTACGCCAATAGTTTGATAAATCCTACTCACATGCCTCAATTTAAATATAAAGAATACATTGACCTTCTTAAGGAAGCGCATAACTTAGTCATTACTGGCGCTCCTGGTACTGGTAAGACACACATGGCTCAGGCTATAGCAGAAGAGATGGGCGCCGTAACTAAATTTGTGCAGTTCCATCCTTCGTATGATTATACGGACTTCGTAGAAGGGTTGCGTCCGATCGAGAAATGCGACGGTCAGATGGGATTTGAGCGCAAAGATGGGGTCTTCAAGGAGTTTTGTCGAGAAGCTATCAAGAACATGATCGACTCAAAAAAGAGCATTGAGAGTTTGACTAAAGAAATATCATGGCAGGAAAAGCTTGATCGATTTGTAGAAGATTCCATAGAAGAGGGAACCAAGTTAAAAACGGTAAATGGAAGCGAGTTCGATATTTCCGAAATGAAGGGCCATACGATTGTAATTCACAATGAACAGAATGAAAAGACAACACAGGTTGCCGTAAATGCAGATGAAATCCTGGCGTTACTTACCAATGATGTTCCTTTGAACATCGTACGGGATATTCGCAATTATTTCAACCGCAAGTTCGGAACACAAGCTGACTCTTACGCTTTTGTCATTACTAAAGCCATTCGGGCTATAAAACAGAAAATGCCTGTGGTGGAAGCGAATAAGATTGACAGAAAGCCCTTTGTGTTTATCATTGACGAAATCAATCGCGGCGAGGCATCGAAAATTTTCGGAGAATTATTCTACGCAATAGATCCTGGTTACAGAGGAAAGAACGGCCATCTAGTCCAGACACAGTACCAGAATCTTGTTCCCGAAACAGATATGTTCGCCAAGGGATTCTATGTGCCGGAGAATGTTTATATACTCGCGACGATGAACGACATTGACCGTTCCGTGGAAAGTATGGATTTCGCCATGCGCAGACGATTTGCTTGGAAAGAAGTAACCCCGACTGACACGGAGGATATGCTTGACACCCTATCATGCGCCAAGGAGGCCAAGGCTACCATGAACAGATTGAACAATGCGATTGCGGAGACTGACGGACTTGGTTCTGCATATATGATTGGTCCGTCCTATTTCCTGAAACTCGGCGAAAACGGAGGTGATTTCTTCAAGTTGTGGAAAATGAATATCGAACCTTTGTTGAAGGAATATCTACGTGGATTCCGCAAAGCCAACGAGATTCTCGACAGATTCAACAAGTCATACTTCAACACAAAGGAAGAAACCGCAACGGACCAAGTAGAATTGATAGATGAGGATTAATCTGACAGACAACAACATCAGGCAACCTGATGCCGTAACGTTCCAGAGGAAGGACGTGGCAGCATTGTTCCCAATCGCAGACAAAACGATTGCGGAATTGTGCAAGGAGAATGAGAATCTCCTTATTTTCCCGTACAGTATCGAAACGTCGTGCGACAAGATTTGTGACTCATCAGTCATGAGCATCCTGAATACCGGTGATCCCGATAAGGTGCAAATCACAACTGGCAACGTGATAGGCTTCATTGGCATTGACAATCTACAGATAAAGATAAAATCGCGATTCGACAAGGGGCGTGATGACTTCTTTCTTCACTATATGCTTCAAAAGGTATTGTCTTTTAACCTTTTCGACCTCAAGCATAACGACGAGCAGGAGGATTTATTTGACTTCATTATGTTTATCTTCCCCTATCTCCTAAAAGCCGCCATGAACCAAGGAGTATATAGGGAATATAAAAACTTCAAGCACAATGATTCAAATATTAAAGGTACTATCGATATCGGCCGACATATTGCCAGGAACTTTCCATCTGTTGGTAATATCGCTTACGCGACACGAGAATACAGCCATGACAATAACATGTCGGAACTGATACGGCACACCATTGAGTTTATGAAGACCAAACGGTATGGACAATTAGTTCTGAATATTGACAGGGAAACTATCGAGAACGTTAAGATCATTATCGCGCATACACCTTCATACAATAAGAATGAACGGAGCAGTGTTATCAGCAAGAATCTCCGTGCAAAGGTTCACCCATATTATACTGAGTATCGCCCACTCCAGACGCTCTGCCTCCAGATCCTCAGAATGGAAGAGGTTAAATATGGTGAAAGCAGCGACGAAATCTGCGGAATCCTCTTTGATGGAGCGTGGCTTTGGGAAGAATATGTCAACACCATCTTGAGTAATCATGGTTTCAAGCACCCCGAGAATAAGTTGCATAAGGGCGGAATTTACCTGTTCGACGACCATAGTGGCATTCGCTATCCTGACTTTTACAAGGACGATATGGTGCTTGATGCCAAATATAAGCGGCTTGGCAGTTATGACAAGGTCTCAAAGTTGGATCGTAATGATGTCCATCAGGTCATTACATATATGACTGCACTCAAAGCTGAAAGAGGAGGCTTTGTCGCTCCATTGGAGCAGAAACAGTCTAAAGTTCCAACCTCTCACCTTCAAGGGAGCATGGCTACCCTATCAATTTTCGGCATCGAAATATGCAAGTCTGCCACTTCCTATGCGGAATTCTGCGAGAAGATGGGCGAAATGGAGGATGGATTTGTGGAATCATTGATACAGATCTGAGAGAATAAATGATAATTTTTGGGTATAAGCCAGAACGCATAAGGACGTAGAGACGTCTCTGAGGAAGTCATTCGAATAGGGATTGACACTTCTCCATTTTTGACTATCTTTGCGTACCCACTTATCGTCGACTGTCTTCCGGCTCTGGATAGTGGTTCATCGGTACCGATTGTTATCTTCGACAGGTTTACCATTTCAATGAAAGTAAAGTAAGCCTCCGGTCTCCCACGTCATAGACTTCTGAATTATTATCAGGAACTTTGTGATTCTCTTGAGCGTACACTTGGATGTCCCCTTAATCTTATTCTCGATAAAGTCTATTGTAGAGGAACGAAGTTCCGGCGCTTTATACTCCATAGGGGCGGATTTTTATCTTATCATCCAATCTGCAAGGTTCAACTGTGATTCCACGGACTCTTCAACTTGATCACTCAGTTTGAAGAACAAGTCAAATCCTGTCATAGCTTCTACCTCATTGACTGTTAGTGCATAATACTTCAATAAATGGTGTCTCTCTTCATTAGGCATAACAAAAGCTATTGAATGGAAGCCTGAGTTATCCTTGTATAGAAATGCTTTGAAGAAGGCATCAGGTACAACAACTCTCTGTGTTCCGATTGTGCCATACTGATTTCTTCCTATAATTGGACCACACACGATATACAGTGAACCTTTGGCGTTGGCAATATCACGAGCCTTCTCCTCCAATGTCTGCCAATCGCCTGCATTCATAGAATGGTTCTGCGGACAGACATTCGTAAAATAGAAGCTCTCGAACATTGCGTCATCGCTCCACTTCATATCGGCACAAGGAGCCATATGACCTTTGTCCCACCCGGAGTTTGAATAATCAAATCTGTCAGGTTGACGACCTCGGAACGATGGATCTGGTTGGAACGGAGAATTCTTAGGTCTCTTGACAGTTCCTCTCAATTCCTGAGCCGTGAGTTCATAAGCCACCCAGTCTGGGATTAGGTATGAGGTGTTAAAGCAAGATGTATATCCGGGGTGCTTGATAATATTCTGATTGTTGCCGAAGGCTGGGATTTCAAGACCGCTTACGCCAGATGGAGTCTGAAGGACAGATTTGGTTTGCACAGCAGGAGTATCCGCTCTGGGTGCAGGTCGATTTCCCGTTGGTCTTGCGGGAATACACGAGCACGACAAAAGCGCTACTAGCACTATGGAAATCAATCTATTCATCAATGATACCAGGTTTAGGCATGATCTGAATCAAGAAACGTTGGTTGTCTTCGTTCTTGTCTGCTTTAGGTTTACCATCCATACAACCTGCACCTGCAATAACTACTTCGCATGGAAGGTTATAGAACTGCAGCGTAGTTTCTTTCTGATTAGGGAACCAGAACTTGAAAAGAGAAAGTGCACGATCATAACTGAGCTGGTTGTTAAGCGAGTAGTTGTCCTTTGACGCTTGGCCTTCAATAACCAACAGGTATGACGCAGTACCGTCTTTTGCAATCAACTCATCAAGGAACTTTTTAATTGCATCTCTCGTGGCAAGCAACTCATCCTTAGTTGTCTGGTCAAGGTCGTCGATATTATAACTGCCGGTCCTGAACTTCACCTTGGTCTTCAAGATATGCTTTTTGTAAACAGGATCATATTGGAAATATCGCGCATCGATACTCTGGATGGCATCGCGAATCTCATTGATTTTATCAAGTTCGACCTGAGTGGCATCCCTCTCCTTCCCGATATGAACCACTTCCCTATGCAACAAGGCAATAGCCAACACAAAGAGCGTCAGCATCACAAAGAACAAACTGGTCATCAAGTCTGAATAGCTTGTCCAAAAGAAAGATTCTTTCTTGTTTCTTGCCATATTACAAGACGAACTTTACAAGGATTGGGAATATGATAGAGAACAGAGCTGCAATAATGAGCACGATGCATGTAATGTACGCAAACTATGGCGGAATAGGAAGGCCAACCTTAACTTTAACATCCTGCGGCTGCATAGGCATAGAAGCGCCCTGTACTACTTGAGCAGGCGAAGATGTTCGTTTGGCAGACACTATTTTTGTAAGTTCCTCAATTGCTTTCTCAATTCTTGCAAGTGACTGTTCCTGCGCCTTGTTTGAGCCAACAATAGTATCAAGAGCACGGAGTCGCTCATTTATCTCCTGGATGTAATTGAACTGATCAAGAAGTCCAGTAGATTCTGTCAGTTTCTGCTCAAGAAGCCTCTGCTGGTCTGCTATGGCATTCTTGAAATCGAGATATACCTTTCCCAGGTGTTCCTGGAGCTTGCCAGCCTGCTCAGTTGACGATGTCTGCAATCCCTCAAGAGAGGTTTTCAGATTCATGTCAATCTTACCAACAGTTTCAGAAAGGAGAGACTTTCTTACATTAATCTGTTCTATCTCATTCTTGAAGAAGATACCCATCTGCTCAATAGCATGGGTGCGTTCATCAGCATTATCCAGTTTGTCGTTCAATCTGATAACTTTCTGGATATACTCTGACGAACCAGCAAGGAATGCATTTAGATCATTAATTTTATCCGTTGCACTTCCCAATGCTGCAAAAGCTAGCTGGGCCTTTGCTATATCAAGTTTGTTCAGTTCTTTTGTATATGCAGCTTGACCTTCGTAAGCAGACTCAATAGCCTCGAATGCGCTTTTGAGTTCTCTTGAGTTGTCTGCAAAAGTGCGGTTAAACTCATTAAGGTTTGTGTAGAAAACGCCAAGTGTAGATACGACATCACTGCTCATCTTAGGAAGCAGGTTGCACTGTACCCAAGAGAAGAAACTGTTCTTGCCTTCTTCAACTGCAGATACGGCTTCTTTTGTCTTCTTGGTGGAAATAATTGTCATTGCCACACCAACAAGGCTGGCAAGCATTGCCATTGCAACTCCTCCAAGAAGGTGCTGGATACCCTGAGATGCAGCATCTGCCGATGAAGAGTCATTTGTAACTGCCGCAGAGGCAAGCAGGGAATCCAGGCCACCACCAAGCCACAGGAAGAAAATACCAAGAATAATACCCAACATGGTACCGCATAGCCCAAGATACAAAGGCACAGGATTATAGGATTCAACCTCTCCCTGAACTTTGTCACACGCCCTATCAGTCAAATCCTTTATAATGTGATAGTCTGTAGCACCTTTGTTCTTGTCAAGGTAAGAGTTGATAGGCTGGATAATATCCTGCATAAGAAGGTCATTGTCATACTCGTCAACAACAACACTGGTTATGCCCTCAGTCTTCTCTGCCCGAAGATGCTCATCCATGTTCTTAGGGAAAATGGATGACAATACTTTGCGTGTTACCTTGTTTGAAAAATAAAACCAACACTGAAGGGCGATAATGCCAATAACCAGCACGCCCTCCAGAACAAAACCGAATAAGTTCAGCCCGCTCATCAAATCATAAATTAATTCAGTTCTACCTCAATCTGTTCAGTCACAATCCAATTCTCACCGTCTTTGGCAACAGTGCCAGGTTTAATAACCTTCACATTTGAGCCATTTCCACTTACAAGACATGCTTCATCAAGGAATTCAGGTGTTGTTCCCACTTTGGCATAAGCATTTAAATCAATGGTAATTACGCCGGAAGAAGGCGCTGACGGTGATGTTGTGATATTGTAAATAGTGTAATCATCAGGCGCCGTAGACACCTTCTTAAATGCCTTATCCCTGTAAATGCTTGCATACAAAGTGATAGGCGTCTCCAGTTTGATTTCAGCACCAAGCTGGATTCCCTCTTCTTTAGGCACCTCTGTAGCAGGCGCAACAAGTGCAGGAGTCTCCTCCTTATTTGGAGCAGCCGGCACGGATTGCTGTGCAACTTGGGAGGCTGATGGTGAAGGATTTACCACGTCTGCTGGTTGAGGATTCGAAACCGTCTCGTTAATATACCTGACAGCTGGCCGAGTTGGCTCATTAGCCATCTTTTTATTGTACATCTCATTGAACTTCAAATGGATTCTGTTATCCAAATCATGCCTCTTGAATGATTCTACTGAATCTCCAGATATGCCACGGATTCTATCATAATTGGTTCGTATCACAGCTATGATGGAAATAATCAATGATGTAACTCCGGTGAGAACACCAACGAGAGCAAGTATTCCAGTTATCTGATCTGTCATAACGAACTCGTTTTAGTTTTTAGCAATCTCTCTTGCCAGATTGTTGAGCATAGCAACAATCGGATAGAAAAACATAGTCTCCTCAATAGGTGCTGTAGGATCTACACCCCAGTCGCTCAGTTCCTCAAGTTTAGCTTTGAGGCCCTGCTTAGTGAATTCGAACAGATTGTATTTACACATCTGAGGAATCTGGTTGAACAGACTTGAATCAGCACCGATGGATTTCACCATCAAACTATTCGCTTCAGAAAGACCGAAGAGATCGTCAATGAACTTGCTTACATTCTCACTAACCTTCTCAACGGTCGTGTCATTGTTTACATCACGGTAGGTCTTACCCTCAACTGTAGCAACATCATCGATGCCAAGGAGTGAGTATCTGAGTTTCTCGATATCCTCATATGACAGAGAGTCATTGTAGTAAATACCACCCTTACATGTAGCAAGCTTAGGTTCGTGTTCCTTGATGATGCGAATCTCAGGAGCCACACCATAAACCTTCCTGAAGATACGTGAAACAAACTCTGCAAGTGTATTATCAGATGAAGAGATGATATTCAAGGTCTTTGAGCCATTACCGCTGAACGCAACAACCTGAGGCATAGGCAGGTGCTTATTCTTCATCATCTTGGCGATATGGTAGATGATAGAGCCGTAGAACACGATGAATACATACTTCATGCGTGGATCATCGGACAGCATCTTCATGAAGTCAAGTGGAATTCTGTTGTTAACTACAGCTGCATTTGATGACAATGAGAAGAAGAATGCGGCAATATCGCTTGAACTGTCACTTTGCATGATTTCCTGGTATGCACTCATAGTATCACGCAAGTATTTTGTATTTGCGTTCAAGATATCACTGATTTGACCAGAGTACTTCTTCACGAAGCCGTTTGACTCAGGATTCCAGTTATAACCGTCACCAAAAATTGAGTTCGAAGCATAACGGAATGAAGTCATTGCAACCGGCTTATCGTTTTCGATAACAAGAACGTCAGTCGTGCCACCACCGATATCGATTGTCACGGCATTGGATGTCAGGCCAAGTCTTGACTTATAATAGAAGTAAGGCGCAGCTGACTCTGAGAGACAGAGCAGATGGCCGTCAGTTTCCTCGTTAAAATAACGCTTGTAGAGCTTATCCCAAACTTGTCTGAACGCATTCAGACGAGCCTCAGTCATACTTGCAGGATAGAACCAGATAATCTTCGTATCAGAAATACGCCCTCCAGAAAGCATAACCTTGTTTCTGAGCATCAGGAAGATATTCTCAAGGTATAACTTAACCCTAGTGTTTGCATCACTTGCAGATGCCCACTTGAGGTTTGTCTTCACCTTATTGTAAAGAGGTTTCCTAGCCTTCTCGTAACGGAAAGGAATGTTACCATCTGCAAGAGTTTCTGTGTGACTCTGGTAGTTCACATCCGTCCACTCTGCATATACAGTTCTCATAGGGAACTTGTAGTCAGAAGTCTCGCCGATAGTTGCAGGAATGAATGCATCATCAAATGCGACATTGATATCTATATCCATCTGATCGGCATAGTCAAGACTCAGGCGGCTCAACTGCGATTCCGTTGACGGCATATCAAACGCCTTAGGCGCCGAATTGTCGACAGAGTACTCAATGTGAGTGTTTGTTGTTCCGAAGTCAATGGCGAATGTGAATTTGGCTCCACCACTTGCTTTTTTGAGTCTCGGAATAACAACACTTGTGATGCCATCAACTGTGACATACATGATATCGAAATTACGTTCGATAACATAAGACTCAATACTACATGCCTTAGAATCAGCCTCACGGCGAACAACATGGTGTACAACATCCAAAGCATTTTCTCCATTTGCAAATTCAATAGAAGTTCTTGCAGACTTACTGAACATTGCAACACGGTAGCTTGGAAGCACTCCGTCCGCAAACTTCACGAGTGGCATAACACCAATACCGAAGCGTTTCTCTGTAATGCAGCCAGAGTTCTCCTTCAAATCAATAGCCTTGCCTGGGACATACATACGAGAGTACTCAATGTAGCCACCGCTCTTGATTGGAATACGAAGGATGACATTCACACTTCCTCCCTGTAGAGGCTGAATTTCAAACATATTCTTACCATCCTTCATTGATCCCATCAAATCAGCTACTGTGAAGTATTTGAAGAATGTCTTTGTCAATGGGAGCAGAAATGTGTTTTCACTCTTTCGGAAATCAACATTGCCATTATAGAACTCAGCATTGTTAAACTTGTAAGGCAGAAATATCATGTTCCTTGAAAGGAAGTCGTCAATTGTGAAATAAGGGTACTTAATACCGATATAAGGCAAGTGCCTTATGCTGACATCAGTATCATCATGGAACGGAGCCTTGTATGTGCTCTGCCAATTTCCCTGAATATATGAAAGATTCACATATTTATTGCCTTCCTCTACAGGAAGTACTAGAGGCTTCTCTACAGAGACATGACTGGCCAAAATCTCAAAATCGCTAGTCACAGGGCTACCCTCAGGACGTTTTCCAAGTTTGTAACCCAGAATATCGACCTCATTGTTTCCACCGTCTGTCAGAACCTCATAGTTCTTGATTGACTCTTCGTTGAGTCTGTCAATCACTAACTTTTGTTCCTCGCTCAAATAGCCATATGAGGTATCCATATACTTGTCAACCTCAGGGAACAGAAGCGCAAATGTCTGCTTGCCGATTGATAGTCTATATGCATATAGGAACTTCTGATATTCTATATCTCTCTTGAAAAGAGGAGAATAATCGGCATCAAACGGCCTGTCGTTATTTCTAAAACGGAGATAATCAGATACGTACGTCAGATCGTTTGCCGAACTGAAGAAAAGAGTAGCCGGTGAAGTTGCGCCAATAATATTGATGCGTGGATCCTTTTTATCTGGTCCTTTGTAGTTAAGGAGATATATTCTCTCCATCAAGTCAAAGTTGTAAGCCTTGGCATCCTGAGACAGATACATATCCATAGTCTCGCCTACTATCTTATGCTCATGAAGAGAAGACCTTTTAAGCCTTTCAATCTCCTGTTTCCTATCCCATACAATAATCTCTATCTTGTTTTTGCTTGAATCCCCTACATCCTTGTAGTTATCTGCATTGAAGAAGATCTCGCCGATATCAAAACAGTCAGATACGATCTTATGGTAGATAGTATTGCCCTCAAGCCCTTCCTCATTAACCATCTTGAACGAAGTCACGCCCAAGTCAATTCTTGAGAATGGCGAAGGAATGGAAGTGATTTCCTTTGTAGCTTTGGCACCAAACGGATCTGTAATCTGTTTGATGACATTATCGCCATATGAATGGCTCTATGCCCAGTCAACAATGTTACCTGAACCTTCTTTATGTATTCTGAAAACCTTTGCCATAATCTTAGAAGTTATATTTCTTTAAGGTGAGTTTGTCAGTAGCCCTATAGAAGAGCTCCATGAATTTCTGCTCCTTAGATGCAGACTTATCCCACTTGCTCCAGTTCTTGTTGAGATATGAATCAAGAAGGGCATAATTCTTTGAAATACAGAACAGTCTACTAGCCTTCTGACCTGTAACGATATTGAACAGGTCATTGACTTTTTCCTGCTCAAATGGCTTGAATGAACGTTTGTTTCTATCAAGTTCTTCAATCCACTGCATGTATGCATCTTGAAATCTTACAAGGTCTTGATAATACTGCGATGTGAAGAAGTTCTCGTCCAGTCCGCAGTCAACAGCCCATGGCTGATGCTTGAACTCATTGCTCAATGCGTTCTTCATATACTTATTCATGAGCATGAACATGGTGAGCGGCTTTTGAATGAGATTACGTGACTCAGGGCCGAGATCCTTAAAGATTACCTGTTTGATATCTTCATCTTTCGTGTCAATACCATACTCGTATGTAAGTGTATGGCCACCCATCTCGCTGTCAGGTGTAGATGCAAACTTCAAAATAGAAAGAGCCGCATAAAGCTCTACCATGTGAGCATCATTCTTCTGCTCTGTACCACCATCATGGTTTTTGTATGATGCAGGCATATTGTCACCGATGTAATAGAGAGCATCAACAGAACCATTTCCAGAAATATTCCTGTCATAATATGCAAGAGCAGACTTTGTTTTTGAATAGAATGTTGATGAATCTACACCACTATTGTCATCCTGTTCAACACTGAAATATGGAAGTACCGTGACTGCACCAACCTTGGCTTTCTGGATGTAAGTCCAGTGCTGTGAGGTCTTATCGTTCCTAAGAGTTTTAAGAAGAAGAGGGAAACCACTTGCACCTGTTCCACCAAAGATTGAACTGATGATGAAAACTCTATCACCATCCTCAAATGCATTGGAGAATGCTTTGTATGCCTCTGACGTAGAGAACTGGTTGAGAACCACACTACCGATATTTGGGTTGCCTTTAAAACCAACAACCATATCAGAATCAAGATTTGCTTGTGAGAAGAGCATGCTGATGAAAGCTCTGCTCGCATCATTCATCTGGTTGGTCTTCATGAAATCACGGAATGTAACATTCTCGGTATTCTCAAGATCCAACTTGAATGACGACATATCCTGAATAGGACAAATTTCTGTCTTGAAAAATCTATTATCATTGGCAGAGTTAAAGTCCAATGACTTTCTTACTTCCATGTAACGAGTCAATGCATCCACAGTTCTTGTCATGTCTGCAGCTGATGCATCAGGGTCAATTATTACAGGGACAACGGTCTCGAATTCACATTCAACACCACTGGCAAGAAGCATAGAGAGGGCACGCAGGGTCCTTGATCCTGTACCGCCGATTCCGAATACATATAACTTTGCCATATTATTTCAGATTGATTAGTGACTTGAAAGGGACATTCTTCACATTTCTGCCTGCAACTCTTCCGACAACTGAAAGAAGGAAGAAGAACAGAGCTGAAAGAAGACCATTATACACGCCAAACATTGTAGCGTTACTTGTGCTTACGCTCAACTGTGGATCTACTGGATATAGAGAATTGCCTACGATATCAGCAACCACCATACTTCTTGAAGTAAGGAAAACACCAAGTATAAGAGCGCCCATAAAGCATGCCCAAATCCAAGTTCTGTTAAGCCTTGGATGATTGAGAATCACATAGTAAAGCAAATACAGTACAAGTGCAGAGAAGAATGCAATAGACCAGATTGTCGGGAACCGGTTATTCGCTTCAACAAATTCCTGCAGACCGCTGTCCCATCCTTTCAGATGATAAAAAAGGTCCTGTCCATAGACATTCACCTGATAGAAAAATGAAAAGAATTCCATATTATTTTTATCTTATTTCAAAATTGAACTCAGAGAGGATGTTATCATTTCCGCCCACATTGTAGCCGTTGACTATGCCCTTGAAGATGTACTCAAGGCCATATGTCTTATTATCGTTTGATCCATTGAAAGAACGATCATCCGTATCAGTGCAGTATACAGCCCACTTTGGGACATTCGGGACAAAAGCCAATTTGAAAGCGCCTCGTGGTATTGGACTTTCAGACTCAACAACAAAATGTTCGGTGTAAGGTGAACGGCTGTCATATACAGGTTCAATACGTCCGAAGAAATCCTGCTTTGAGGTTCCACTTACAACATGAACGTAGTTGTCGGTTTCTTCTATATATTCCCTACCCATAAGAGCCTCTGCGGTCGCCATGTCAGCACCAAATGTGAAACGATAGTTATCAGAAGGAGAAGGTTTCTGGAGCGCTTTGAGAGTCTTTGCATCAATTCTATTATATTTTCCGATTCCAGGTGTGTTAGGCAAGAGCAGACCGTACTTTACATTCGCAAAATCTGTCTCGAAAGTTTTCAGTGGTGTGTTGAAAATCATCCACTCGTTTCTGATAGGCGCTACTTTAAAGTCACGGTCAGGGACATAGTTCAGTTTGAGCAGTGCTATTTGACATGTGTGGCCGAATACCCAGATATAGAATGGACGCTCCATTTTCACGTTTCTGTGTGGTGCATCCTGAAAATCATAGTATGTACCATTGAACTCGGAATCAATCTGATATACGAGACATGCAAGGTCGTTATACTGGTTTACGTATGAAACCACAGCATCACGTACATCGATCATTTGTCCGCGAAGATAAGCCTCAGTATTGGTGTTTTTCCCAGGAGAGATAATACAATCCGAGATAAAAATTGAGATTATATTATTATCGGTCTTTGATAGGATTGTCTTGAATAACGCACCGATATCGGTTGTTCCGGTATTGCCAGCTGATGCAAAACTATGAGGTGTAAGTCGTGTGATATACTGCCCGAGGTCCTGTCCCTTTTTGGTAATCTGGCTGTTGATATAATAATAATTTACCTCACCGGCAAAATTTGCGTTATTGATACCAGACAGATACTCTTTTACAACCTGTTGGAATTTTGATGTACCACCATTTACATAACCATTCATACTACCCGATGTTTCAAGATAGACATTTACGGTAGGATGGTCATTGAAAGGATAAACCCTGTCTTTGGATGGATATGAAGGCGTCTCAGACGCAGGTACATTTGTTGCTTCGACAGATCCTGTAGACGGAGCCGAGACCGGCTGTTTGGCAACAAGCTTTGCACTAGAACCATTAGGTGTGCCATTCAAGCAAGAAGAGAGAAGAGCCACCGCAGCAAGCAGTGACAAGACAGTATAACTCCTCATCGTTTTCATATTATAATCTATTATTATATTTCTTCTTCCTGTGAAAAACAACAACGACTTCATTCGTTTAT
>OLYC01001537.1_pt1 | contig 15708 bp, 18 predicted proteins | sample 1674271 | NCBI WGS metagenome assembly OLYC01 (sample SAMEA103958154, study PRJEB25191) | human gut metagenome
AGTGCTTTTCACCTAGGTGATAAGTGTTTTTCACCTTAATGATAAGTGCTTTTCATTAAGGTGATAAATGCTTTTCACTTAGGTGATAAGCTAAGGTTGTATTAAGTCAAAGACAAAGTGCATCCCCAATAAATCCTGAAAAACGAAATGTGATGTTTTATGCAAAAAACGAAATGTGTATTAAGATAAAGTAGAAATAGCATTAAAATGCCGTTTAAACAGTGTTTTAATGCTATTTTAATGTTGTTATAATGTATCGAATATGATCTTTTGGTGTTTTAAAACGGCTTTATCCCGTCCATTTCTTTTTTAACGACCTTTAAAAGAGGCAATAATCCTGATTTAGTGTCTAATTTTATTGTATATCTGAGATTATTCATCTATTTTTGCTTATGACATTAAACAATTTGGAATGGAAGATTTTTTTATTTTTATCCTTATAAGAATCGTGGGGATTGTGATGTGGGGGCTCTGTATTGCGTTCCCTCTTTTCCTGCTCGATGAATTTTGGTGTACCATTACCGGTCATAATCTTTTCCGTAGGGATGACGACGACGATGATGATTAAAGTATTAATCCTCCCCGAACAGGGCACTGATTCTTTCAAGATCATCAAAAGTCGTTTTATCGTGAGTGCTATCCCACGGGAATTTTGCGATATCCGTAGGTCTTAGCCGCTTCCCTTTCTTCTGGTAAAGAAGGAGGGCGGTCAAGGCTAAAAAACGGGTGCGCTCCCATCTGTCCTTGCATTTTGCATCTCCCCCAAACAATGCCGTCCACCTTGTAAGCGGATTTGATGCCGTGATAAATAATCACTCCTAACTGCTCCATGTCTTCGCCGGAAATTTGGAATCCTGCCTGCATCATCCTCTGTGCCTTGCATTTTGCTAATTCTGATACACCTTAAAAGGGCTGTATCAAAACTTTTGTTTTGACACAGCCCCATGTAATAAAAAAGAAAATTTTATTCGTTCACCGAGCCTTTTCATGAAAGGGAGTTCCAGCCTTGAGCTTTCAGCTCAACCTCTCCGCCATCTCTTCCTTCCAAATAATTGCCTAATTCCGGCTTTGTGATATGCCCGATTATCTTGATTCCTTTTAAGTTTGAGACTTTATCATAGTCCGCCAATGGAACTGTAAACAACAATTCATAATCTTCCCCTCCGTTCAATGCCGCAGTGACCAGATTCATATTAAACTGTTCCGCCATGACTGCTGTTTGGTAATCAATAGGGATTCTCTCCTCATAAATACGGCAACCGACATGGCTCTCCTTGGAAATATGGAGCAGCTCTGAAGACAAACCATCCGACACATCCATCATGGCTGTCGGCAAGATTCCCGCTTCACGGAGAGCGGCAATGATGTCTTTACGCGCTTCCGGTTTCAATTGTCTTTCCAAAAGATACTCTTTTCCCGAAAAATCAGGAGTGAAATCTTTTTCGCCATTGAACACTTTCTTTTCACGTTCCAACAATTGCAAACCCATGTAAGCTGCACCAAAATCTCCAGACACACACACCAAATCGGTCTCTTTCGCCCCGCTACGATAAACGACCTTGCCTTTCTCGCCTTCACCGATACAAGTAATACTGATTGCCAATCCGGTCAAAGAGGCAGAGGTGTCGCCTCCTACCAAGTCAACGCCATAAACATCGCAAGCCAAACGGATGCCGTTATATAGTTCTTCCATATCTTCCACTGAGAAACGTTTGGAAAGACCGATTGAAACAGTTATCTGCTTAGGCTGGCCATTCATGGCATAGATATCAGAGAAATTGACAACAGCAGATTTATACCCCAAGTGCTTCAGCGGCACATAAGTCAAATCGAAATGCACACCTTCCAGTAAAAGGTCTGTCGTCACCAACACCTGTTTGTCTTTATAATCCAACACGGCGGCATCGTCCCCGACACCTTTCAAGGTTTCCGCATTTTTAAGCGGCATATTTTGAGTCAGGTGTTCGATAAGACCGAACTCACCCAACTTCGAAATTTCTGTTCTCGTAGTCATATCTTATTTGTCTTTTTTATTGCGATAGAAATCGTCAATATGTTTACAGATGATTTTGTCAAATTCTTCCTCTCTCTCTTGAAGGAAAGCTATTTGAATAGGAAGGTAAAAACAATATGGCACCATTTCCTTTTTCAAGCCTTTATTTGCCATCAGACGGACTGCGTCTTTTTCTGTCATGACAATCAATTTGTCTTTCGCACGAATGGAATTGAATTCATCATTTATCCGGCAAATATCTTTCTCGTTAAAATCATGATGGTCGGGAAAATCCAACACTCGGACAGCCTTTGCCCTTTTCTTCAGTTCTTCATGAAAAGGAGCAGGAGAGGCTATTCCGGAAACAGCCAATACCGTGTAAGCTTTCCCTTTTGAAAAGGAAATGGCTTTGCCTGGGAATAGAGGCTGCAACTCCCCGTATTTTATATAGGTAAAGAAAAGCGATTGATGCGCCTGCAAATACAAATCGTCTTCCGCAATCCGATAGTCTATCGGTTTCATGGATAAAGGTGCTTTCGTCACAACCACCATGTCTGCGCGCTGCACACCTGAGCGATGTTCACGCAAACATCCTGCCGGAAGCAAACTGTCTTTACAGTACATCCGATGATAATCTGTCAATAACAAGGAATAAGAAGGCTGGACATATCTATGCTGGAATGCATCGTCAAGCAGAATCACCTCCGGACGCTTGTTCTTGGGAAGATTCATCAATAGGCGGATAGCTTCACAACGGTTTGCATCGACAGCAACAGCCACCTTCGGGAATTTATGCTTTATCTGAAATGGTTCATCCCCGATATCATTATAAGAATGACCCATTTCAGCTAAAACAAACCCTTTAGAGAGGCGTTTGTAGCCGCGGCTCACCACGGCTACTCTATATTTGTCTTTTAATAATCGAATTAAATATTCGATATGCGGAGTCTTGCCGGTTCCTCCTACTGCCAAGTTTCCGACACAGATAACCGGAACGTCAAAAGATTCCTCTTTCCATATTCCCTCATCAAACAACATATTCCTAAAGCGCACTCCCATCCCGTACAAGCAAGACAAAGGACGCAAAAGGAAACGAAATTTATGAATACGATTATCCCATTCCATTCACTTGCCAGCAATAAGTTCCTATTTATCTCCGTATCATAACGTATTACAACAATAAACCTGCAGCCACTTCTTCCGCCACAGCTTCACTTCGTATAGCAGCAACAATAGCCAAGGCAAAGTCATACACAAGGCCTGGACCTTTACCTGTAATGACATTCCCATCAACCACAGCAGCTTCACCCGTTGCGGCAGCACCAATCAAATGATCCTCGAATCCGGGATAACAAGTAGCCTTGCGTCCCTTCAACAATCCTAATCCACCTAAAACCAATGGAGCTGCACAAATCGCTGCGACGATTCGTCCTTCCCTGTATTGTTGTAGCAAAGCCTCTTTTAATACAGTGGAGGCATTCAAGTTCGTTGCTCCCGGCATTCCTCCCGGCAATACCAAGGCAGCGGCACCTTCTAAAGCGACTTCGCTCAGCAATGCATCCGCTTCTACTGGAACTTGGTGTGCTCCTACCACTTTCTTTTCGTCCGAGATAGATACCGTAGTTGTCTGAATACCTGCCCGACGCAACACATCAACGGTTCCAAGAGCTTCCATCTCTTCAAAACCTGTAGCTAAAAATACAAATGCCTTTACCATACTTTCCATTATTTAAGTTTATACTTATATGTAATCGTTCCGCTTTGATTATTCGTTCCGGAGATGCTGTTGAACGTAGCTTTCTTGGCTGCTTCCAAAGCACTCCTTCTCATAGAGGCATTATCGATGTTCGTGCCTCTTCCAATTTCAGCAAAAATGACCGCACCTTTCGGATTCACGGTTATATTGATTACAATCTTTCCCTCTTCCTGTATCGTATAAGCAGGACGAGGAAGTCCACCCGCTCCAATGGAACGACCATTCAAGTTAAATTCGCCATAACCGCCAACACCTTCATTGGCTCCATGGTCCGAATTACCAAACGGGCTTCCTTGGTTGCCACTGCCGGAGTCCGCATCACCTTGGCTGTTTCCATCCGCAGCACCAATACCGAAAGCACCTGCCACCTTGTTGCTGATATCTTCCGCTTTTTTACGTCTTTCCTCAGCAATCCGTTTGGCCTCTGCCTCCTTTTGTTTGCGCAAACGCTCTTTTTCTTGTTCCTCTTTCCGTTTCTTCTCCTCTTGCTCCTTTTTCCGCTTCTCCTCCTTTTTCTTTTTCTGCTCGTCGATTGACACGCTTTCCTCGATATCTTGCGTCAGCAAATCTTCTTTAGGAGTTTCCACCTTGGGAGTCGGAGCTGGAGGCGGCGGAGTGGTCGTCTCTTGTGGGAGTTCCTGTCCAGTATATTTCGGTTCAAACTGCCCTGCAGCCATATCCACATTCCCGAAATTGACCAACACACCACCATCTTCATCCAGAATCTTCGTCTTCAATACAGAAAACCAAAGAATCAAGAATATGACGACATGAAAAAGAGCCGAACCAACTAATCCGAATATGTCATCTTTATCTATTTTCATAATGCTCTTTTAGGCATGAAGATTCTTTATTTTTTCGGTCTTGTCGCCAAAACCATTCTAAATTTGTTTTCGTTAGCGATATTCAATATCTTAACGATTTCCTTGTAAGGGACTGTTTCGTCAGCATACAAGGCTACATACATTTCCGGCTCATTTGCATAGCAATTTTGCAGGAATGGAGTAATCTCATCATAGGATACCTGAACCTCCTTTTGTTTTCCAAAAGCGACATAGTAGTTCAATCCGGCATCAATGGTAACGCGTGTAAGCGGTTTGACAGCAGTTTGTTTCTGCGCTTGCGGCAAGGTTACTTTGATGGCATTCGGGATGACCACAGTCGAGGTAACCATAAAGAAAATCAACAGCAGGAAAATAACATCCGTCATGGATGCCATACTGAAGTTTTCTGATACTTTGGTTCTTCTTTTTAATGCCATAGTGTTATTGATTAATTAGCCGGTTCATTCAACAAGTCCATAAATTCCATGGTACGGGCTTCCATCTTGTTTACCACATTGTCTACTTGTGAAACCAAATAGTTGTATGCAAACAGTGCAATGATACCCACAACCAATCCACCTACGGTTGTCACCAAAGCTTCATAAATACCACTTGACAAAAGAGAGACATCCACATTGCTACCTGCGTTTGCCATATCGAAGAAGGCACGGACCATACCTGTCACTGTACCCAAGAATCCCAACATCGGTGCTCCTGCGGCTGTCGTCGCAATCAAAGGGAAACCCTTTTCCAACTTGGCAACTTCCAAGTTACCCACGTTCTCGATAGCAACCATCACATCATTCATCGGACGGCCCAAACGGGAAATACCTTTCTCAATCATCCGTGCAGCCGGAGTGTTGGTCGTACGGCATAAGTTCAATGCTGATTCAAGTTTCCCTTCATGGATATAATCCTTGATGCGGTTCATGAATGTCTGGTCCTCCTTACCAGCGCGCTTGATTACCAATAAACGCTGGAAGAATATATAGATAGCCATCAAAGAGAGCAATAACAAGACAATCATGATCCACCCTCCCTTACAAGCCAAATCAATGATGTTGATTTCTGCTTCAGCAGGAACTGTTGTAGCTGCCACCTGTGTCAAATCAGGCATTTGTTCGGAAGCTTGTGCCGCAACCGACTGTAATAAAAGTAAAAGATTCATTTCAATTACGTGTTTAAATTATAACCTATTTATATTACGATATTATCCTTCGAGACAAGCCCTGTATTGCCGTATTGTCTCCTTCAATCCCAAATAAAGGGCATCGCTAATCAGCGCATGGCCGATTGAGACTTCATCCAATAACGGGATATTCTGATGGAAATAGGCAAGATTGTCCAAATTCAAATCATGTCCGGCATTCACTCCCATACCTAAACTTTTGGCATATTGGGCAGCGGTGACAAACGGGGCAATCGCCTTTTCCCTGTCCTCGAAATAGTGGGAAGCATACGGCTCGGTATACAGTTCGACACGGTCGGTTCCGGTTTTGGCTGCCCACTCCAAGTTCTCCAACTCCGTACCCACGAATATAGAAGTACGAATGCCATAGGAAGTAAAGTGTTCCACCAATTCCGCCAAGAACGAATAATTGTTCTTCACATCCCAGCCTGCATTGGAAGTGATGGCATCCGGAGCGTCCGGCACCAAAGTGACTTGTGTCGGCTTTACTTTCTGTACCAAATCGATAAACTTATCACAGGGATTACCCTCTATATTAAATTCTGTCGTGATTAAAGGTTTTAGGCCATACACATCACTGTAACGTATATGACGCTCGTCCGGGCGCGGATGGACAGTGATTCCTTGTGCTCCGAAAGCCTCCGCATCACAAGCAAATTTCAACACATCCGGTGTATTTCCACCTCTTGCGTTCCGGATTGTTGCGACTTTGTTAATGTTTACACTTAAATTTGTCATCGTATATCGTTAAATCTTATTTCTTTGATTACTTTTGCATAAAAGAGTTTTGCAAAAATAACAGAAATTAGGTAATTAGCGGGTATATGTTGGTAAAAGATTTCATAACAAAGGAGATTCCTGTGTTAAAAAGTTCGGATAAGGGCAAATATGCACTGGAGCTGATGGATGATTACAAAGTCAGGCATTTGCCTTGGTTGGTAGAGGACTTGGGAACATACCAGGCTTTGGTGTCTGAAAAGTCTTTATTGGCTGCCGCTGATTTGTCTTTGACATTGGCGGAACTTAACCCGGCAGACTGTTGGTCGGTGCATCCGGATGCCCTTTTCCCCGATGCGGTTGACATCATGTCACGGCATAACCTGAGCCTGTTGCCTGTCGTCGGGGAAAAAGCGGAATATCTAGGTGTATTGACCCAAGAAAAGGCTTTCCAAGTCTTGGCTCTCTATTCACAGATGGAATCGGCAGGGTGCGTCATTACTCTCAGAATCGCTCCCATCGATTACTCCGTATCGGAGATTGCCCGGATTTTGGAGTCGAACCACGCCATATTGCTAAGCCTTTTGTCCACGACCCTCGAACCGGACGGATATTTAGAGGTGGTGCTAAAAATCAATCTGGAAGACCCTTCTGCTGTCATACGCAGCTTTGAGCGGTTCAACTACACCGTCACAGATATTTCCGCCAAGGAGAATCTGACAGGTGAAATATTCCAACAACGAATCAATGAATTTATACATTATATTAATATATGAGAATAGGTATATTCGGAAGCAAATATCAAGACGAAAAGCAAAGTACCATCAGGCGGGTCTTTACCCAATTGGCTTCTTTGGGAATGGAGGTGTATGTGGATTCAAGTTTCGCCTCTTTCTTGAAGAGTTCTTTGCAATTCGAACCGCAAATAGCAGGATTGATTACAGGTGATACGTTTGATATCGACATGGCTATCAGCATGGGAGGAGACGGGACTTTCCTCCGGACAGCTGCCCGCGTAAACCGGCAAGATATTCCTATATTGGGAATTAACACAGGGCGTTTGGGATTCCTTGCCGACATCGGAAGTCCCGATATTGAGGATACGCTGGTCGAACTCGCCCAAAACAATTACCGCATCGAAGAGCGCACCTTGTTGCGGTTGGAAACGCAGGAGAAGGCTTACAAAGGATACAATTACGCGCTGAACGAAATAGCCATATTGAAGCGTGACACCTCATCCATGATGACTATACACACGGCTCTGAACGATGAATATCTCACTTCCTATCAAGCAGATGGATTGCTTATCGCAACTCCCACCGGTTCGACTGCCTATTCGATGAGCGTGAACGGTCCTATTATCCTCCCGCAAGACACCAGTTTGGTACTTAGTCCCGTTGCGCCTCATTCCCTGAATGTCCGTCCGCTTGTCATACCGGACGATTATGTGATAAAGATTGGAGTTGAAAGCCGTAACCGCACGTTCTTGATTTCATTGGACGGGCGTTCCGAGATTTTCCCGGCAGGTATCGAACTTCGTATCAGCAAAGCCGACTACACGACAAAAGTCATCAAACGTTTCAACCATACTTTTTATGAAACGCTCCGGCAAAAGTTAATGTGGGGAGCTGATGCCAGAATGGGGAAATAGGTGATAGTGGATTTTTCAAACATACCGTTGTTTTAAAAAAAACGTTTGATGTTTTCAAAAAAACATTGGACGTTTTTGAAAAAACATTGGACGTTTTCAAAAAAACAACGGTATGTTTTTTTCGGCCACCTTTTTATAGTAACCGCTTACATTACTTCAAGAAGTCTACCAATGAATCCGGCAAATAGAACGTGTTGTTTTTATCTACATAAACGACAACAGAATTCAAACGAATTTCGTCCTCTGACTTTTTACCAGCCTTAACAATATTGGTAAAGCCTTTAATTGTCAACTTCTTCTTTTTATTCTTCTTGTTTGTAACCACCAATGTCGGGCTCTTTTCTCCTTCCTTCGCAGGGATGATTTCACACTTGTAATCAGCGAACACATCTGTGTGGCGTGCAAAGTATTTATTGCTCATATCGCTCAAGAAAGTAGGACCGAAGCCATACAAACTACACATATAATGGTTTAACTCGATGTTTGTCACCATACCCATAGGACGAGTTCCTGCAGGATGGTAACTTGCCAAGAACACCTCTTCCCCGGTATGTCCGTGGGTTGTGAAACCGATGCAAGTATGGTTGGCTATAATCTGGCTCATCAAACCTGTCAAAGAGTTGCTATACATAGAAGCTTTGCTCTTTTCATGGCGTTCTGCTTCCGGAACCGGACTGAACTTGTAATCTTTACAGTTGTTCAATGCATCCATCTCCTCTTCGCTCAATTCGAAGCCTGCATTCTCACGGAACAAAGCCTGAACTTCGGAGTTAGGTATGGAATTTACCTTTTTAGCAAAGCCTTCCGCAGACATCTTGTAGCTGGTCAACTGTTTGAACAACTGATCTTTTGTCAGCTTATCATAACCTTTGCAAGATTCACGGCCAATGCTGATGCCGCTATTGCCGTGGTCGGCAGTAACGATGATGGTAGTTTCACCATTCTGACGTGCAAATTCAAGAGCTGCACCCACTGCACGGTCGAAAGCCAAATAATCGGTTGTCATGGCAACAGGGTCATTCGCATGAGCTGCCCAGTCCACCTTGCTACCTTCTACCATCAAGAAAAATCCGTTATCGTTCTTGGACAACTTCTGGATAGCTGTACGAGTCATCTCTTCGATAGAAGGCTGTTCTTCCGGATTACGGTCGATATCATAAGCCATATCACGGTCGCCATACAAAGCCCACATTTTATCTTTGTTGTCTGCACGCATGCCTTTCAAATCGTTCTTATACACGCTATATCCATTGTCCAACAAATACTTTTCCATGTCGGCATCCAAGATGGAAACACCACCACCGATTACGACTGACAAATCATTGTGTACCATCTGCGGAGCAATCCATTCATACTTGCCACGTTTATAGCTATGGGCAGAGCAGTCGGCTGGAGTCGCATGAGGAAACTCACAAGTGAAAACCAATCCTACAGAAGCACCTTTGAACATCTTAGCAGCTTCGAGCACGGTCATGGTCGGTTGGTAGGCACGATTCGGGTCTACCGGATAAATATCATCTTTACCACAATCATACGGATAAGTAGAAACGAAGCCAGTGATGGTAGGCTGTCCTGACATGTAGCATGAAGTCGTCGGCGCAGAGTCTCCAATAGGCGCATTGGAAGAGTGCGTGCGGACAGTACCGCAAAGATAAGGGTCAATGAACAAATTGGGTTTGTCAGGGTTTGAATACCACTGCATCCAACGGGCAGTTGAAATAGTACCAAAAGAAGTTCCATCCGTTATGAACAGGATGACATTCTTGGTTGGTTTCACGTCTTGGACATCCGCTGCTTTTGCCGGACCAAAGGCAAAAACAAACAGCATCAATAAAACTAAAATTCTTTTCATGTAATTATTTTTTAATGGTTAAATATTTAAATCTATGATTTCTTCGGGAGAAAGGGTCAACTTCCTCACCCCGTCGGCTGTCACCAAATAGGTATTTTCAACACCTACCGCTCCAATGCCTGGCAAAACGAACTTAGGCTCGAGGGCAAAGATCATATTCTCTTCCAAGACCTCTTTGGAACGTGGAGTAAGTACCGGCAGTTCATTAATATGCAAACCCACACCATGTCCGACAAACTTAGCTTGTTGCTTTGTCCCCATGAAGTTCGCACTGAAACCCGCTTCGTCTGCCATTTGGTAAGCTACATTATATAACTCCGAACAAGGAACGCCCGGACGTGCGATTTGGGCAATCTTATTATGGATTTGTATGGATACGTCGTGTGCCCGGTATGCCTCGTCGCTCAATTTGCCAATGGAGAACACACGTGTCATATCGGTCATATAAGGCGCATAATTACCAGCCATGTCTACCATCACAGCCATTCCCTCCTTCAGCAATGTCCCGTTCGCACCCAAAGGACAAGCAGCATTCACGCCGGCTCCTCCCAAAGCAAAGTCGAATGGAGAGGGAGTTTCTGCGTTCTCTCCTGCCAAAAGACTACCCATGAAGATATCCATATTGGCTCCGAAAGCACGGAACAATCCGATTGAACCATGCTGGCGCATGACACGTTCTATCTCGAATTGGAAATCCAAGTCCGTCATTCCCGGCTTATAAAGAGTGGGGACAATACTGTATACTTCTTTATGGCGTTCTGCACAAAGCAAGGTTTGCTCAATCTCCCACGGAGTCTTCACTCTTCTAATCGTACGCAACACCGCAGTGGCATTTACCGTCTCTTCCGGTTGGAATACTTTCAATAGGCGCATATAGTCCGAGTATGTCAATTCGTCTGCCTCCAACATCAACTTTCGAGGCATCTGAATATCATGCTGTGCGAAATAGTCTGGAATCTGCTCCGGTTTATGAATATAGCAGAGCTGCTCCCCTGACAATCCATTCGGACGCTTCACGAAGAAGCAAGGATTCCCTTCCACTCCTAAATAAAAGTAACCATTATACATAACTCCTGTCACATAAAACAGGTTTATCCCTCCGGACAACAAGCAACCATCTGCCCCACATTGGCGCATCGCTTCTTGAATCCTTTTCCATTTCAATTGGAAATCGGGCAATAACTTTTCTACAATCATATCTGTTTTTTGATTATTCTTTTTTCTCTTTACTAATGGATAGCTTTTCCAAGAAATATACGGAAAAGAAACCAACGAGCATCAGCAAAACGGCTTCCACCAAATGGCTGTCGGGTGCGATATTCGACTCCAATCCTGCCACTGTCTCTTTCCATGGCCATACTTTATTCAGCGAACCTAACATAAATCCGGCAAGGACGACGATTGTCGTATCATGATAATGCTTGAGGGCGTATGAAAGCACACGGGAAAAGGAGGTAATCCCTATGGCTGCACCACATGCGAATACGCCTAATACCAGCAAAGAGTGCTTATCCATGGTCTTGACTGCTTCCATGATATATTGGTATTTACCTAACAGTAACAGGATGAAACTCCCCGATATGCCCGGCAATATCATTGCGCAAATGGCTATCATTCCGCAAAGGAAAATGAACAGGAGATGATCCGGGGTCTCTGCCGGAGTAGCCACAGTCACATAATATGCGACAGCGCCGCCCAACAAGAATCCTAAGACCCGCTTCCAATCCCATTGGCGGATATCTTTGGAAACAAACCATGTCGATGCCAACACCAAGCCAAAGAAAAACGACCATATCAACACCGGTTGGTGGACCAGCAAATAGGTTATAATGCGGGCCAATGAAAGGATACTAATGCCTATCCCAATAATCAATGACAACAAGAAACTTCCATTTACCGACTTCCAAAAAGCCCCTATTTTCCCTTGCAACAACAGTTTCAGGTTGGACAGGTTGATGCTCTTTATCGAATCTAACAGTTCTTCATAAATCCCGACGATGAAAGCAATCGTTCCGCCGGAAACTCCTGGTACAACATCCGCTGCCCCCATGGCTATGCCTTTCAATGTAATGAAAGCATAATCTTTCCATCTTCTACCCATAATTTATCAATATGCTTTTCTGAAAAAAGGATAGCCAGGCACAGAACAATCCGCACCTGACTAATAGGATGTCATATTATTTGTTCTTAATCTTATTCCATGTATCCTTCAAAGATACGGTACGGTTGAATATCAACTGACCCTCTTTGCTATCCGCATCCATAGTGAAATATCCGATACGTTGGAATTGGAAATAGGTTAGCGGCTTCTGGTCTGCCAAATATTCTTCCACGTAACAGTTCTTCAATACAGTCAATGATTCCGGATTGATCATCTTCTTCATTGCTTCCAATGCGGTCAAACCTTCACCTTGCAGCTTAGCCAGCTCATCACGTGGGTTTTCAGCTGTCCAAAGACGGTCATACAAACGCACCTCTGCTGGCAAACAACGGGCACTGCTTACCCAATGCAATGTTCCCTTCACTTTGCGGTTGCTATCCGGCATTCCGCTTCTCGTATTTGGGTCATATTCGCAATATACCTCAACGACATTGCCATCAGCATCTTTCTTGCATCCGGTACATTTCACAATATAGGCATTCTTCAAACGAACCTCTTGTCCCGGTGTCATACGGAAGAATTTCTTCGGAGCATCTTCCATAAAGTCGTCTCGCTCCATCCAAAGTTCACGGCCGAAAGCGATTTGATGGGTTCCATCTTCCGGATTCTCAGGATTATTGACAGCCTCCATCATCTCTACTTTACCTTCTGGATAGTTGGTCACTATCAATTTCACCGGATCCAAGACTGCAGAGACACGGATGGCACGTGTGTTCAAGTCTTCACGGACTGCACTTTCCAACAGAGAGAACTCGTTCAGAGCATCGTATGTTGTATAACCGATTTTATCAACGAATTTACGGATGGACTCAGGTGAATAACCTCTACGACGGAATCCGCACAATGTCGGCATTCGCGGGTCATCCCAACCATCCACCAATCCTTCTTTCACCAAAATCAGCAAATTACGTTTACTCATCAACGTGTAATTCAAATTCAACTTGTTGAACTCTGTCTGGCGAGGGCGATTGTCATCCAAATCCTTGCCCTCTTTCAGCCAGTCAATGAACAAATCATATAAAGGACGATGAGGTACAAATTCCAATGTACACAATGAATGGGTCACACCTTCAAAGAAGTCACTCTGTCCATGCGCAAAGTCATACATCGGATACACTTTCCATTTCGTACCAGTACGATGATGTGCAATCTTCAAGATTCGGTAAATAATCGGGTCACGGAAGTGCATATTGCTGCTTGCCATATCAATCTTGGCACGCAATGTCATGCTCCCCTCTTCAAACTCCCCTGCATTCATCCGCTGGAACAAGTCCAAGCTCTCTTCGATAGGACGATTGCGGTAAGGGCTCTCGATGCCCGGTTGCGTAGGCGTTCCCTTCTGCTGTGCAATCACTTCAGAGCTTTGTTCGTCCACGTAAGCCTTGCCTTCTTTGATAAGGCAAATGGCAAAATCATATAATTGTTGGAAATAGTCAGAAGCATAATAGACATTGCCCCAATGGAAACCTAACCATTTGATGTCCTCTTCAATAGCATCTACATATTCCATATCTTCCTTCACGGGATTGGTGTCATCGAAACGCAAGTTGCAAACGCCACCATGGCGTTCTGCAATCCCAAAATCCAAACAGATAGCTTTGGCATGTCCTATATGTAAATAGCCATTCGGCTCTGGAGGGAAACGTGTCTGAACACGTCCACCATTTTTTCCTTCAGCCAAATCCTTTTCTACGGCTGCTTCAATGAAGTTCAAGCTTTTCTTGCTTTCCACTTCGTTAGTGTTGATTTCGCTCATATATTTCCTGTATTTCTTCTATAACGTACAAAGGTAATCATTTCTTACGGATAACAAGTAAATCATTTTATTTTTTGTCTTTTTCCAAATGGAAAGTGGCTTATCCAAAATTAAGCGATGTTCGGTAGGTTAAATATTTCAATCTTTCCCAATCGGCCATTAGGGAAATCATCCTATCTTAATGACCGATTGGAGATTATTCTTAATTAATAAATTGGTTTTTATTTCACTTTGAAAGGGACATAAACGGAAAACATCAAGTCAGAGAAATGACCTTGCCGTCCTTTCGTGTTCTTTTCATTGAAATGCTTCATGACATTCAGGCAACCGTATTGGTAAGAAATTCCTAATTCGCAACGGTTACTGACACGATAACCCACTTTTGCCATAACGTTCACATCAAAGGCGGCATCTGGACTTACATATAACGTCGGAGCGACTCCTACTCCGGCTGAGAATTTAGAGGATAGCCTATAGTTCCAACTCGCTGCCACGGATATCGGCATAAAGAACTGACTAAGGCTGCTGCCCTTTTCCCGTTTTGCATCATAATGGTAACCATCCGTGCTTGTGTATTTCCATGTATCCAAATCGCTGTTCATACCCTGTAAACCTAATGTGAAGTCCACATCAAAGAACGATTTTCGTTCGGGAAGGAAACGCAATCGGTATCCTAACATTCCACCTGCTTTTACCTTATTCTGATAACTATGTTGGATGAATTCCGATGAAGAGAAAGCAATCTTTTCATTGTCTTGCATTGGGAATCCAACACCGGCTCCAACCAATACTCCATGTTCCATCTGCTGAGCAAATGCCGGAATGCTCAGAAGGGTCATTAATAAACATAATAACTTTTTCATACTTTCTTTTATTTTAATCTAATCAACTGATTCATTTAATTCGTTTGTTACTACATCTGCATCTTCCGAGCAAGAGAAGAAAGAACAGGCCAATGCTGCTGTTAAAAAATAATTTTTCATTTCAATAAAATTTTAGTTGAAAGTTTTATGACTAATATTTGAATTCTCCCCAAATGGTATTATACCCATCAGATATAGATACAACACCTTCCTGGACAGATAATTCCTTTAACGACACAACCATAGGAATACCTTCTTCAGCCAAGACTTCCTGTTGGTAGACAAGATTGCCTCCTGCATCGGAAATGGATACAACTACATTCCCCAAATCTCTTACGAAATCTAATTGGAGATGACCATGGTCTTCTTCTATATTTCCCTTTATAGGACTTAAAGAGACAGACCTACCAGTTCCCCATATCCCTTTTAATTTTATTTCTTTGCCATGAGCAAATGCTGTAGCTAACAACGATACAGCAAAAAACAATAGTAATTCTTTAAAAGTTTTCATTCTTTTATTTTTTATTTTCGCTGCAAACGTATGCTAAATAGTTGAAACCTCAAAAATAACAAGCTTTTAAAATTAAGACAAGACGATACTGATTATCAATACTATACACTTTTCCATTAAGACAAAATTAAGACTATTAGGCATATATACCTATGACTCATATATACTTAGACAACTATTAGAAAAATATTCATATAATGAAGTAATATCGTTTGAAACATTCAGTTTTTCCTTTATCCGTTGTCTATATTTGTAAACGCTATTAACAGATAATGACAATATAAGAGCTTCCTCTTTCGCATCGAATTTAAAAGGGAACAAATAACATAAATATCGCTCCTGTTCACTCAAAGAAACCTCAATTTGAGAGTGGACATAAGGATAGATAGAATCTATTAGGTCTATAATAGATTTCCAATCCTTAGGCGTTAAGGG
>OLYC01001542.1_pt1 | contig 15651 bp, 18 predicted proteins | sample 1674271 | NCBI WGS metagenome assembly OLYC01 (sample SAMEA103958154, study PRJEB25191) | human gut metagenome
AATGTTAAACTAATGCTAATTTATATGATATGGATGGTATAGATATTGCGTATATAGTGGTTTGTGTGGTTTGTTTCTCGGTTATTCTGTATTGTACTTGGAATAGTCCTTCTGCAGAAACGAAAGAACAAAAGAAGCCTAAGTCTCCACAACAAACTTTGACGCCTGCTGAACGCGAAATGCAAGAACAGACGAAGATGATGCGAAAGATGTATGACTTGATGTGGTGGAATTTTATGTTTGGAAAGAAAAAACGCTGATGTAGGCAAGATTTTTGTTTGTCTTTTTATGAGGCGTAGGTTATGTTGAAAACTTAAAATGAGCGGTTATGTTTGAGGTTTTAATTGTATTAGTAGCTCTTTTTATTATTGGTTGGAGAGGTAGAAATAAACCTGATACAGGTAAATATTCAAGAGAAAGACAACTAAAAAAATATTACGAAACGGGTAACAAGCGTTATCTGTATGATCGTTATTATGACTGATTGTTGTTTGTCTTTTTATGAGGTGTAGGTTATGTTGAAAACTTTAAATGAGTGGTTATGTTTGAAATTATTGGTACTTTTATAGTTTTGACTATTCTTTTCTTTGTAACAGGTGGGCATAAGAGAAAAAATGTTGGTAAATATTCAGAAGAAAGACAAAGGAAAAGATTTCGAGAAACGGGTAACAAACGTTATCTGTATGATCGTGATTATGACTGATTGTTGTTTGTCTTTTTATGAGGCATAGGTTATGTTGAAAACTTTAAATGAGTGGTTATGTTTGAGATTATTTTTTTATTGGCTGTTCTTTATTTTGTTGGTTGGAGAGGTAGGAATAAACTCAAAACAGGAAAGTATTCAAGAGAAAGACAAAGAAAAAGATATTTGGAAACAGGCAATAGACGCTATCTAAGCGATCGAAATTTAGACTGATTGTTGTTTGTCTTTATATGGGGCAAAGGTTATGTTTGAACTGCTTGGTTGAATGTTGAACTAATATTAAATATCAGCGTACTTAGATAACAGAAAGAAATCGAAGACGGAAATTGTAAGGCGCAATCAAAAGAAGGTTGATGAAGCTGTAAGGACTGTGATTGACTATGTAAATTCGGATAGAATAAAAATTACTTGGTAAATAGAGATTACGATTGGTTGTTGTTTGTCTTTTACGAGGCGTAGAAATGTGTTATAGGGAAAAGTGATGAGATAACGAGATGGAAAAGATTATGGTTATCAGTTTTTATAGAAAAAGTCTTAGTTTTGTCAATAATGTGTGTATCTTTGCAGAAATGTTACATGTTCACATTTCATGAAAAAAAGAATTCTCTACATAATCAATCCCATTTCGGGTACACAACGCAAACAAGGTATTGCTAAATTGGTTGAAAAACTGACAGATACAAATGTTTACGACATAGAAGTGGAAAAGACGCAGTATGCGGGCCATGCAACGCTTATAGCCCAGCAAGCTGCGCAAAGAGGCGTGGATGTGGTTGTAGCAGTGGGTGGAGATGGTACTGTAAACGAGGTCGGTAGAGCCCTTGTTGGTACGAATACGGCTATGGGCATTATTCCTTGTGGATCGGGGAATGGTTTGGCGCGTCATTTAGGTATTCCTATTAATGCAAAAAAGGCAATTTCGGTTATTAATGAATGTGTGGTGCACAAGTTAGATTATGGCACTATTAATGATCGTCCTTTCTTTTGTACATGTGGTGTGGGGTTTGATGCTTTTATTAGCGAGAAATTTGCATCATCAGGAAAACGTGGTCTTTTAACGTATGTAGAGAACACACTTAAGTCGGGCTTGCAATATAAACCACAGGAGTATGTGATAGAGGATGAAAATGGAAGTGAAAGGTGCAAGGCTTTTTTGATAGCTTGTGCGAACGCTTCGCAATATGGCAATGATGCTTTTATAGCGCCTTATGCAAGTATGAAGGATGGACTCTTTGATGTGGTTGTAATGGAACCTTTTAACGCGATAGAAGCTCCGCAGGTGGCTTTTCAGTTGTTTAGTGGTACATTACCCGATAATAGTCATGTTAAATCGTTTAGAACGAATAAATTGCGTATTGTACGTGAACATGATGGTGTGGCACATTATGATGGAGATCCTTTTTGGACAGGTTGTGTGATTGACGTACTGCTTCATCATCAAGCGTTTAATGTGATTGTAAATTCACATAAGCAGGAGGGTGATAAGCCACAACTTCCCATAAAAAATCTCCTACAGTTAATTCCGGACTTCTTTAATGAATGGAAAACTTTGCCCGAAAACTTAATAAATAAAACGGGACGAGATATTAAGAATTTCAACAGAAATCTGTTTGATCGTATTACGAAGAAAAACTAAATAATAAAAGTGAAAGAAGCAACAAAAGGCTACGCAATAGTAAAGTAGCTTTGGGGTTATTCAAATTTTGGATTTTCTATCCGAAAGTAGAGCCTTGCCTTTTTTATTTGCATTTAAAAAAAAGCCGTTTCAACCATAATTTTGTAGTTGAAACGGCTTTTATTTTTTATCTCAATCACTGCAATTTATTTATGCAGCAATGTATTGATTAGTCGCAGTTAGCGAGCTTGTTGTCAGAACCAAGTACTTCAGTGATCTTGTGCTTGTACATCTGTTCCATGAGGTCACGAGCAGGACCGCAGTACTTACGGGGATCGAATTCACCGGGCTTTTCGTTGAATACCTTACGTACGGCAGCAGTGAAGGCGAGACGTGAGTCAGAGTCGATGTTAATCTTGCAAACAGCGCTCTTAGAAGCCTTGCGGAGCTGTTCTTCGGGGATACCAACAGCATCGGGGAGCTTACCACCGTTAGCGTTGATAATGTCAACGTATTCCTGAGGAACTGAAGAAGAACCGTGGAGTACGATGGGGAAACCGGGGAGCTTCTCCATGATAGCGTCGAGGATATCGAATGCCAAGGGAGGAGGAACGAGCTTACCAGTCTTCGGGTCACGAGTGCACTGTTCGGGAGTGAACTTGTAAGCACCGTGTGAAGTACCGATTGAGATAGCGAGTGAGTCAACACCAGTCTTAGAAGTAAAGTCGATAACTTCTTCAGGCTTAGTATAGTGGCATACGTCAGAAGAAACTTCGTCTTCAACACCAGCCAATACACCGAGTTCACCTTCAACTGTTACGTCGTATTGGTGAGCGTATTCTACAACCTTCTTAGTAAGAGCAATGTTCTCCTCGTAAGGAAGTGAAGAACCGTCGATCATTACAGAAGAGAAGCCGAGGTCAACGCAGCTCTTGCAGAGTTCGAAGCTATCACCGTGGTCGAGGTGGAGCACAATTTCAGGGTGGTGGCAACCCAATTCCTTAGCGTATTCAACAGCACCTTCAGCCATGTAACGAAGAAGAGTTTCGTTAGCATAGTTACGAGCACCCTTAGAAACCTGAAGGATTACCGGAGACTTGAGTTCAGAAGAAGCCTTGATGATAGCCTGGAGCTGTTCAAGGTTATTGAAGTTGAAAGCGGGGATTGCATAACCACCGTTGATGGCACGCTTGAACATCTCGCGAGTGTTCACCAAGCCAAGTTCTTTGTAGTTTACCATAATTGATAAGTAAATTTATAAATTATATGGATGTTATTCCATGTGCAAAAGTACAATATCTTGTTTGAAATGGCAAGAATTGTTGTTGTTTTTTGCTTGTTTTATGCAGTTTTTCTAAACAAAGTTTACCAAGCAAAGAGCGGATAGGATGCCATTGTGCTATTTACACGCTGTCGAACGCTGTTTATGGTGCCTTCATCGGTAGGATTATTAAGCACTGTTTCAATCATTTCGGCAATTTGGTCCATAAGGTCTTCTTTGGCTCCGCGTGTAGTGATAGCGGGTGTTCCAAGACGAATGCCTGAGGTTTGAAATGCTGAACGACTGTCGAAGGGCACCATATTTTTGTTTACGGTAATGTCGGCAGCCACCAAAGCGTTTTCTGCAACTTTACCAGTTAAATCAGGATATTTGCTGCGAAGGTCTACAAGCATGGAGTGATTGTCTGTGCCACCACTCACAATTGTAAATCCACGTTCGGTAAGTGCAGCAGCCAATCGTGCCGCATTATTCTTTACCTGTAGGGCATAAGTTTTAAATTCGGGTTGTAGAGCCTCGTTAAAAGCCACAGCTTTGGCTGCAATGACATGTTCGAGTGGTCCGCCTTGAATGCCAGGGAAAACCGCACTGTTAAGCAGTTGACTCATCATGCGTATTTCCCCTTTGGGGCTTTTCTTTCCCCATGGGTTTTCAAAGTCATGTCCCATAAGAATCATACCACCACGTGGACCTCTAAGAGTCTTGTGTGTAGTGGTAGTAACAATATGCGCATATTTAAGTGGATTGTCAAGCAGTCCTGCAGCAATAAGTCCTGCAGGGTGTGCCATGTCTACCATAAAGATAGCACCAATTTTATCAGCAATAGCACGCATACGAGCGTAGTCCCATTCACGGCTATAGGCAGATCCTCCGCCAATAATCATTTTGGGTTTATGTGCTACAGCTAAGGCTTCCATTTCGTCGTAATCTACGCGTCCTGTTTCTTGGTTCAGGTTGTAGCCAATAGGATGGTAGATAATACCCGAAGTGTTAACCTTAGAACCATGCGAAAGGTGACCGCCGTGGTCAAGGTTAAGCCCCATGAAAGTGTCACCAGGGTTTAAGCAAGCAAGAAAAACTGCTGCATTTGCTTGTGCTCCAGAGTGAGGTTGTACATTTACGTATTCAGCGTCAAACAATTTTTTCGCTCGTTCAATGGCAAGCGTTTCCACTTGGTCTACCACTTGGCAACCACCATAGTAGCGATGTCCAGAATAGCCTTCGGCATACTTGTTCGTAAGGTAAGAACCCATAGCTCTCATCACCTCATCGCTTACAAAGTTTTCAGAAGCAATCAGTTCAATGCCACGCAATTGGCGTTGGTGTTCTGCTTCAATAAGATTAAAAATTTCTGGATCTTTCATAAGGCTTGTATAGTTAGTTTATGAATGTTGGGTTTCTTAGTCTAAGTGCACACCACAAAAGGTTTGCACTTAGCCAAGTATATTAGTCTTTCTTTTTAACAGAAAAACCAAATCGTCCTATAAAGTCACCCAATGCGTAGTAAGCGCCATGAAGATAAACTAAGGGCTTGCTTTGGTCGAGGTGCCATTTCCCTTGTTCGTCAAGGAATTGTGCATCAGCTTGCACATTCACAACCTCTGCAATAAACATGTCGTGTGAACCAAGGTGTACGATTTCTTTCACCTTACATTCAATGCTCAAAGGCGATTCTGCCACGATAGGTGTGCGCAGTGCGTGGGATGGGGCAGGAGTAAGGTTCATTTCTTTAAACTTTTTATAGTCGCGTCCAGACCTTACGCCACACCAATCTGTAGCCTTTGCCATATCTTCAGTGGTAAGATTTATCACAAACTCCATGTTACGTTTAATAATATCGTAAGAATGTCGTTCGGGTCTAACCGAAATATAGCACATGGCAGGATTTGTGCAGATGGTTCCCGACCATGCCACAGTGAAAAGGTTATATTCTTCGGGTGTTGTTCCGCATGAAATAAGTAAGGCAGGAAGCGGGTAAATCATAGTACCCGGCTTCCAGTCTAATTTCTCGTGCGTCATACCAGTTTAATGCTGTCGAGTTTTTGTTCTTTCTCGCAGTATTTGCACTGAATGATACCCTTGTGTGCGTCTACTAAGTGGAAGTGAGTGAGCATGGGCTCGTTATTTGTAATGCACTTAGGGTTGCCACATTTCACAATGCCTACAATTTCATTAGGCAGTGTAACGCATTTCTTTTCTACTACTTCGTAGTCGCGAATAATGCAGAGCGTTACGTTGGGTGCTACCACACTGAGCACGTTAAGTTCAGCATCCGTAAAAAATTTATCGGCAATTTTAATGATGCTCTTATTGCCCATCTTTGCGCTTGGCAGGTTATATCCTACCATTACTTGCGACTTTACGTTAATGTCTTCAAGGTGCAGTAATCGCACCACTTGAAACAATTTATTAGAGGGAATATGGTCGATAACGGTGCCGTTTTTTATAGCGGCCACCATGAGTTCCTGACGTTTCATTGCTAATATCTTGTGTGATTAAACGCTCTTCTTTTTTTATTCTTTTACTTCATCTAGAGTAATGCCCAATACGTCGCAAATAATAGCTTGACGTGCGTAAAGACCATTACGGGCCTGTTCAAAGTAGTAGGCATGTGGATCATCGTCTACGTCGTAGGCAATTTCGTTTACACGGGGCAGAGGGTGCAAAATTCTCATATTTTCGCGTGCATCTTTCAGCATAGACTTACGCAGAATATACACATCCTTTACGCGTTCATACTCCATGAGGTCGGTAAAGCGTTCGCGTTGCACACGTGTCATATACAAGATGTCGGCATGGCTAATAACTTCAGCGTTAAAGTCCTCGTGTTCCTCATATTTAATGCCGTATTCTTTGCAATAAAGCTTATAGATTTCGGGCATCGCCAATTCTTTTGGCGCAATAAAGTGGAACGTAGGGTTGAAGTGCCGCATTGCCATAAGCAAAGAGTGTACGGTGCGACCATATTTCAGGTCACCTACAAGGTATATGTTAAGGTTTTCGAGTGTACCTTGTGTTTTATAGATGCTATAAAGGTCGAGCATTGTTTGCGATGGATGCTGATTGGCACCATCACCCGCATTTACGATAGGCACAGGCGAAACTTCGCTTGCATAGCGAGCAGCCCCCTCCAAATAATGTCTCATCACAATTACATCGGCATAATTGCTTACCATCATAATTGTGTCTTTCAAGGTCTCGCCTTTTGTAGAGCTTGTTACCTTTGGGTCGGTAAAACCAATAACTCTGGCACCCAAACGGTTTGCTGCGGTTTCAAACGAAAGGCGTGTGCGGGTAGACGGCTCAAAGAAGAGAGTTGCCACGACTTTATTGTCCAAAATCTTTCGATTCGGACGTTTTTCAAACTCTTGCGCCATCTGCAAAAGGTACATAATCTTCTCTTTTGACAGATTGGCAATGGTTACTAAGCTGCGATTCTCGCTCATAGTGTATAATGTTTTAACTTGGTCGCTGTAAAATTAGGCATTTAATTTCATTTGTAGCGCCCAAAGTGGTTGTTTTCTTTTATAAATTTTCCAATAAGGGCAAGGGATGTTGCCTTTATGTTACAAAGTTGTTGCCATTATCTTGCAAAAACAATCGTATTTAGTTTGTTGCTTCTTGCAAATGCTTTAGCAAATCAGCCACTACAAAGCAACTGCCACCCACATAGACAAAGTCGTTTTTGTTGGCATTTTGCAGTGCTTGTTCATAGGCTTGAGGCACATTGTCAAACATTTCGCCTTTCAGTTCATGTTTTTTGCCCAACTCTGCCACCTCATGTTCATCCATAGCGCGATGAACCGAAGCACGTGTCCAATAATAATGCGCCTTTGTGGGTAACTGACACATCACGTGGTCAACATCCTTGTCCGAAGCCATACCAAACACAATGTGTACTTGGTTATATTTTGAGGTAATCTCTTTAAGTTGTCGCCCCAAATATAGCCAACCACCTGTGTTGTGTCCCGTGTCGCAAACCACAGTAGGATTATGTTGTAAAATTTGCCATCTTCCGCGTAATCCTGTACTTTCGCCTACATGGGTAAAACCATAAATAATATCCTCGTTTGTGATGTCAAACGTATTCTTAAGAATATTGCAAGCGCAGAGAATTGTGTTTGTGTTCTTAACCTGACATTCACCCATTAGTTCGCCGTCAAAAGCTCCGTAATGAAGCGTGTTGTAATGTCGCGTATCATTGCTATTCACACAACTTTCTACAACTTCTTTTGCCTCTTCAGCAAAAGTAATGGGGGCGCTTACAGTTTGAGCTTGTGCTTCAAAAACCGGACGTGTTTCATCGTTCGCCTCACCAATTACTACGGGCACACCCTTTTTTATAATACCAGCCTTTTCGCTTGCAATCAGTGCCAACGTATTGCCCAAAAATTGAGTGTGGTCAAAACTGATGTTTGTAATTACGCTCAGCACGGGGTTGATGATATTCGTACAGTCTAATCGTCCACCTAATCCAACTTCTATCACCGCCACGTCTACCTGTGCTTCGGCAAAATATTTAAAAGCCAGAGCAGTGGTCAGTTCAAAGAACGAAGGATGGAGAGGCTCAAAAAAATGGCGATGTTCAGCTACAAAGTTTACCACATATTCTTTAGGCATCATTTCTCCATTAACTTTGATACGCTCTCTAAAGTCCACCAAGTGAGGCGAGGTGTATAAGCCCACGCGCAATCCTTTATGTTGAAGAATGGCAGCTATGGTGTGTGCGCAACTACCTTTTCCGTTAGTGCCAGCAATATGAATGGTCTTAAATTGCGTGTGAGGGTGGTTAAAATACTTGTCGAGTAAATGTGTATTCGATAGTCCCTCTTTATAAGCAGCACCACCCACATTTTGAAATAGCGGTGCCGCGTTAAACAGGTATTCTATGGTTTCGTCGTAATTCATATTTAAAGCATATAAAAGTTGAGGCTTTAGAGTCTTTAAATTACACTTTAGCTTTGTAAATAAAGGCATTAGCCTCGCGAATGTTCAAAAAGTGGCTCAAGTCCTCTTTTTGTGTAACAAAGTTAGTGCAAAAAAATGAGTTAGCAAGCATTTAAGCTCGCCAACTCATTTTAAAATTTGGGCTATTTATTAAAATAGTTTCTGAAGGCTCTAAAGATTTTGTTCTTTATGCCTTCGTTCGGTTGCAAATTGTTGCTTTCTTTTAAAGCTTCAAAATGAGACTTTTCTTCTTTGCTTACTTTTTCGGGGATGTATACGCTAATATTAACTACGATATCTCCCTTACCGCTTCCATAGCCTTGTACGGCGGGCAAACCCTTACCGCGTAAACGAAGGGCAGTACCAGGTTGTGTACCCGGTTCTATTTTGATACGTGCCTTACCGTCGAGCGTAGGAATTTCAACAGTGTCGCCAAGCGTAGCCTGAGGCACTGTGAGCAGCAAATTATAAATCAAGTCCGTTTCATCGCGAATAAAGTCAGGGTGTTGTGCCTCCTCAATAATCACCTGAATATCGCCAGGCACACCATTATGAATGGCAGCATTACCCTTACGAGGAATGTTAACCACCATGCCTTCGCCTACACCAGCGGGAATGTTGATTTCAACAATTTCTTCACCCTTAACAATGCCTTCGCCATGGCAGTGTGCACACTTATGTTTAATAACCGTGCCTTCACCATGACAATTAGGACAAGCCTCTTGCGACTGCATCATGCCGAACATGCTACGTTGTGTACGCAACACATATCCCTGACCATGACACGTTTCGCAAGTCTCTGGTTTAGAGTCTTTTTCGCAACCGCTACCGCCACATTCGGGGCAGGTAACGTCTTTTTTCATTTTGAATTTTTTGGTAACTCCCGTAGCAATTTCTTCTAAGGTGAGTTTAACCTTCATGCGCATATCTGCACCCTTGTACTGACGAGGCTGAGCACTGCCATGTCCTCCGCCGCCAAAACCGCCGAAACCACCAAAACCATGTCCACCAAAGATGTCGCCAAAGGCACTGAAAATATCGTTAATATCCATGCCTTGTGCTCCACCGAAGCCACCAAATCCACCAGCGCCATTTACGGCATCGGCACCAAATTGGTCATAACGAGCACGTTTATCAGGGTCGCGCAAAACATCATATGCTTCGGCAGCCTGTTTAAATTTTTCTTCAGCCTCCTTGTTTCCTGGGTTACGATCGGGGTGATATTTTATGGCAACTTTTTTGTATGCTCTTTTAATTTCATCAGCAGACGCAGAACGTTCTACGCCTAATATTTTGTAATAATCTTTTTCGTCAGCCATTGTGTAGGGTTTGAGTTAATGCGTATAGGATGTTTCAAACATTTATAGAAACACCTTTAGGGTTATAGAATGCGTAGTATCACATTCTATAGCCCTAAGTATTAGCCAATCTTTTTATTGTCCAACCACAACTTTAGCGTGTCGGATCACTTTATCGTTGAGCATGTATCCAGGCTGCACGCAGTCTATTACATGATTCTTTTTTGATTCCTCAGGTGCAGGAATAAGTGCTACCGCTTCATGGAAGTCAGTGTCAAACTCCTTGCCAATGGTTTCCATTTTCTGCAAACCTTGTGTAGCAAGAGTTTTGGTCAATTTGTCAAGAATCAAATCAACCCCTTCTTTCAGCGTTTTCACATCGTCGCTTTTGGCAATGTTAGCCACAGCACGATCCAAGTCGTCGAGCACGGGGAGTAGTGCACCCAACACCTTTTCGCCACCATTCAGAATGAGTTCAGTCTTTTCTTTCAGTGTGCGCTTGCGGTAGTTGTCAAATTCTGCCACCTGACGCAAGTATTTGTCTTTCAGTTGGGCAATTTCCTCGTTAGCGGCTGCCAATTTTTCAGCATCCGTCATTTCAGCCTGTTCTTGCTGTTCTGTATGTTCGTTATTCTGTTCAGTAGCTTGAGTTTCAGCTTGTTGCTGTTCCTCTTGCATCTTTTTTTCTTCTTCTTTTTCTTTCATTTTTGCGTGAGAATGTTTTTAAATATTCTTATGCAAATATTATGCCATTTATTCAATGCGGTATTAAAAACATTTATCCTTATGGTTCTTATTCAGCACCATAAAGTTTTGCTTTAAGCTCTTTTACGCGTTCATCGTGTATGTAATCCTCATAAGACATCAGTTTGTCGATGGTTCCGTTCGGAGTAAGTTCGATGATACGGTTTGCCACGGTGTTAATAAATTCGTGGTCGTGGCTTGAGAAGAGAATGTTACCCTTAAAGAGTTTCAAGTTGTTGTTAAATGCTTGAATACTTTCCATATCGAGGTGATTGGTCGGTGTGTCCAAAATCAAGCAGTTTGCGTTACGTAATTGCATACGAGCAATCATACAACGCATCTTTTCACCACCCGAGAGCACGCTAACCTTCTTTTGAATATCCTCGTCCTTAAAGAGCATACGTCCCAAGAAAGCCTTGAAATACACATCGTTACCTTCGCCATACTGACTGAGCCATGTAAGCATGTCCATATCCGTATTAAAGAACGAAGTGTTGTCAAGGGGCAAGTAAGCAGTAGTAATAGTAACACCCCATTTAAAAGAACCACTTGCAGGTTTAGCATTGCCATTGATAATTTCGAACAAAGCAGTCATGGCACGAGGGTCGTGACTTAAGAACACAATCTTCTCGTCTTTTTCAACTGTGAAGTTGAGTTTATCAAAGAGTACGGTACCATCTTCGAGAGTTGCCTTCAAGTCGTTAACCTCAAGAATTTGGTTACCTGGGTCGCGATCCATTTGGAAAATAATACCCGGATACTTACGTGTAGAAGGTTTAATTTCTTCAACATTGAGTTTCTCGAGCATCTTCTTACGGCTTGTAGTTTGCTTACTCTTTGCCACGTTGGCAGAGAAACGGCGAATAAACTCTTCCAATTCCTTCTTCTTTTCCTCAGCCTTCTGCTTTTGGTTTTGAGCCTGACGCAAAGCGAGCTGTGATGATTCATACCAGAACGAGTAGTTACCCGAGAAGAGAGTTACCTTGCCAAAGTCAATATCCACTGTGTGTGTACATACTTGGTCCAAGAAGTGACGGTCGTGGCTTACAACGAGCACGGTATGTTCAAAGTTGCCCAAATATTCTTCGAGCCATTCTACGGTTTCAAGGTCAAGGTCATTGGTAGGCTCATCGAGCAACAAGTTATCGGGTTCGCCAAAGAGAGCTTGTGCCAACATAACGCGCACCTTCTCTTTACCGCTTAGCTCACTCATAAGTTTGTTATGGAGCTTTTCTTTGATACCCAAGCCGCTGAGCAAGGTAGCAGCATCGTTTTCTGCATTGTATCCACCCATTTGAGCAAACTTATCCTCTAATTCTGCCACTTTAATACCATCTTCGTCGGTAAAGTCGGCTTTAGAGTAAAGTTCCTCGCGCTCTTTCATAACCTGCCACATGGTGGTGTGACCCATCAGCACAGTATTCAATACAGTAAATTCGTCATATTTAAAGTGGTCCTGGCTGAGCACAGAGAGACGCTCGCCAGGTCCCATTTCTACTCTACCTTTAGTGGGATCGAGTTCGCCCGAGATGGCTTTGAGTAAGGTTGACTTACCAGCACCGTTTGCACCGATAATACCGTAGATGTTTCCGTTTGTGAACTTCATGTTCACGTCCTGGTAAAGAATTCGTTTGCCAAACTGAATGGCCAAGTTGGATACTGTAATCATATCTGTGTGTTGTTGTTATTTTTCGGGGTTAAAGTTAATGGCGTGGAAGCCTTATGCAAGGGTAAATGCTTTTAGAATGTTTTTAGAATGCTTTTTAAAAACATCATGTTAAGTATTCTTGCAGCAAGTAACCACGCAAGAGTCGAGCTTTTTACACGCAATTTGTGCTTGTTGAGATGGATGGTTCGGAAATGACACCTCAAATTGTTTGTCTGACAGAACTGTCAGTTCTATGTCTTGTTTAAACGACAGTCCTGCAATGCTCTTGAATTTATAAGCCGCTTCTTTTGCACTCCACAAAATGGTAGCAGCATCTTCGGTAGAGCACGCTAAGGGTGTAGTGGGGGAGAGTAGGCATGCTTCGATATCATTCACAAACATGCTTTTCACCTTTAGTGCTTTACAGCCCCATTGTTCAATGTCGAGCCCATGTCGTGTGTTTGCCAAACTCACGGCATAAGCATTCTTTGTGTGAGAAACTCCAATCTCTGCATTGCGACTTGTTAAGTAAGGTCTACCATTTTCTTCATAGTTAATGGTTGCATCTGCTCCAAGTAATTGGTTAAACATGAGCCTTACCGACAAGCGTTCAACCAAGCGTTTGCCATTAAAGTTTGCTATTTCGTTTTCTACCATCCATGCAGGCAGATAAGTGTGTGCTAAATGTATGATGGCTTCGGGTGTGAGTTGGTGTGTCCAAACAAACACTTTGGGTTCAGAACTTATAGTTGTTAGAGGTTTAAGTTCGAGTAACTGTTCGAAAACGCTGACAAACATACTTGCGTTGTGTAAAGTTCGCAAAAGGAGCGTGTAATACGTTTGGGCTTTTTTTTGAAAGCTTCACGTGCTACACGCTCTTATTTTTTAAAACGGGCACTTATCCTGTGGATCAACCGTTCCGTTGGTAGCAGCTGTCTGTGCAGTACTTGGGAACGGATTTTGTGGTGTTTGTGTTGCCACAGTGGGTGCTACTCCTGGTGTGGGTGCTACATTGGCACTTTGTGGTTTCGGAGTAAGCATTTCCATGTTGCTAGCCCAAATTTCGGTCACCTTGTGATTAAACCCTTTTTTGTCGGTAAATGTGCGATAACGCAATTCACCTTCAATATAGAGTTTATCTCCTTTGTGCACGTATCGCTCTACCACTTCAGCCAATCTTCTCCACAAATACACTGAATGCCATTCAGTGCGTTCAGGAACAGCAGTTCCGTTTTGCAATGTGTAACCTGGTGTTGAGGTAGCCAAACTAATTTGTGCTGTACAAACACCTTGATCTAAATAGCGGATTTCGGGGTCCTTGCCCACGTTTCCGATAAGCATAACTTTGTTGAGTGACATGGTAGTATAAGCGTTAAGGGTGATTATTCAAAATTTTAGAAGGTAAAAAGAACTTGTGAGCCATTTCGTGTGGCAAAATTCCTTTTCTTTCTAAAACTCCAAACTTTAAATTAGTTATCTGATTCTGTCTGCGGCACGTACCAAGGCTTCGTCGCGTTTTATGGCATGTTTTGCCAAGAATTGTGTAATCAAAGCCAAGATAGGGAAGCAGAGTCCTAACTCGGGGCTAATGCTTGTGGCAGTGCGGCTACTTACAAAGAAGCTATAGCCAATGGCTGCAACAATCCACATCACATTGCAAGTGATAGCCCAGTTAACGAGCTTGATTTGCTTTTTGCGGTTTTTAAAGGCGAAGATAGCTACCCAACTCAAGATTACTGCCAAAGCAGCAAAAACAAGCATGCCATAAGGGTGTCGACCTGCCATTTCAGGGAAGAGAGTAGCGTCGTAGCCTAAGCTGTTAATGGTGAACCATTTGTTAGCGTCTTGGCTAGTGAAGCAAACTAATGGCACGAAAAAGGTAAAGGCCGGAAATATCCCGGCCAATACGAGGTATATGCTTTGAATACGTTGAATCATGCTTCTGAGCTCAAGTTGTCTTTGTCCTTGGCAGGATTGCGGAAGTAAATGTTGTGATGCAAGAATTCGTCGGCTGCAATGAGTGTGGGCTTCGGGAGCTTTTCGTAGTAGCGCGAAATCTCAATTTGTTCACGGTTTTCAAACACTTCCTCCAAGTTGTCGTTAGTAGAGGCGAACTCCTTCAATTTCTTTGAGAGGTCTTCCTTCATTTGAACGGCAATTTGGTTGGCACGCTTCGACATAATTGCTACGCTTTCGTAGATGTTGTTAGTGCCGTCGCAAAAGTCCATCAAATTGTGTGTTACCGTGTTGGTAGGTGCTTTACTTTTCTTGTAATCCATTATGTGTAATAAGTTTTACTTTTGTATTCAAGTTTTTTGAGAAATCTTCCTTATGTTGTTATGTCGGAAGGCATTTTTAGTTGCTTGCGCTGTCGGCTGTGTCATCGTCGGTGTTAACCACGTATTTTTTAGCTTTAGCAAACAGTCCTTGCGCCTCTTTCATATATTTCGACTCCGGAAATTCTGTTACAAAGCCATAATACTCATCGATGGCGTTGTGATAGCGTTCTTCTTTCTTTCCCTCTACGCTGAATTGTGCCAATTGGAATTTTGCACGAAGAATCAAGATTGCAAAATCCTCACGGCGCGAAGTGTAAGGGTAGTCTTTAATTGCATTTTCGGCAGTAACGATGCAAGCGCCATAGTTGCCGTTTGCGCCATTGCCAATATATGCGCCCAAATCGTAGTAGAGCTTGGCAGAGAGATATTCCTTTTCAACCAATTTGTCTTGCAACTTAAAGATCATATCTTGAGCTGCAGGGCGCAATTTGCTTCCAGGGAAAAGCTCAATAAAATTCTGAAACTCTGTAACAGCGTTGAACGTGTCTGTTTGGTCGAGTTTGGGTTCTGGAGTTAATTGATAGAGAGACTTTCCGCAGTTAAAACGTGCTTCTTCTACGTATTTTCCGCGCGGATAAGTTTGATAATATTTTTTGAAGATGGTACTTGCCGCTTCATAGTTGTGTGCTTTCATGTTGCTAAGTCCTGCCAAGTAGAGAGATTCTTCTCCTTGGTCAGTACCTTTTAAAACCGATAGCACATCTTGTAGCAAAGTGGCTGCACGGTTGTAGTAGCCCTCGGCATAACATGCTTTTGCGGCTTCATACTTATATTCGTAGTCTTGTGTTTTGAGCACTTGATTATAGTCCGTACAAGCGGTTGTACAGATTATCACGATGCTTAGTATGGCAAGAAAATATTGTTTCATAACTCAAATTTGGGGCAAAGTTATAAATAAATCTTGTGATATCCATGTTTTGTAGCAAAAAAACTTGCATTAGGCGGCATAATAAGTGTTAAGGGAATTTTGCTTGTGCATTAAACCTCTTGACGCAAAGTTGCAATTTTATTGCATCATTTGTATAGGGTGGTTCTAAAAATTCTGATTTTAAATTTCTAAAATTCTGATAGTCGCTTT
>OLYC01001554.1_pt1 | contig 15555 bp, 30 predicted proteins | sample 1674271 | NCBI WGS metagenome assembly OLYC01 (sample SAMEA103958154, study PRJEB25191) | human gut metagenome
AAGATCCATCTTCGTTTCTTTTAAAAAATTTTATATATATATTATTTTTTATATTATCTTTTATATTATCTTTTATAGGTTCATTTTGAACCTTCCATTGAGCGTTTTTGAACCTTCCATTATCAACATTTGAACCTTCCATTTTTGATGGTGGGTTCATTATGGACTTTCCATTATGAATGGTGGATTCATTTTGAACCTTCCATTTTGATCTATTATTAAGTGATAGGATACGTTGTTTATTGCCTCTGCCATTATTTTTAATAAAAGTAGTTTGTCTTTTGATGATATTAAGTTTTTCTAATTTATCGATTGTTCTTTTGATTGTGCTTTTTGATTCTCCGAACATTTCTGCAAATTGTTGGTTTGAGAGATGACAGAAATTTTTGTTACGGTCAAATTCTTCAATTTGCGCAATAATAAGAATATCTATGCTTTTTAAGTCATAGTTGAGATAATCTTTATTTATTGCTAAAAAATTATTATCCATATTTTGGCTCCTTTGATATTTTGTTTTATGTTTTGTTGATCTTTGACATGGTATTGTTGAGCTTTTCGTCGTCAATAAAGAGATACACGTTAAGCCAGGGTTTGTTTCTGTTTGGTTCTGTACCGATGCATTTGCATCCCATGAGGCTTAATTGTCTGGCGAGGTGGATACTAAATATTTTCTTGATCATTGTTTGGCTCCTTTCGTAGCTATAATTTTGTATTGTGAGTATAACATATAGTTTTTATTTTGTCAAGGTGGCGAGTTTTTAGTAGGGGAGGGCTTGTAGTTTTAAAAAAGAGAGATTGTGAGATTGATTGACAGAATTGAAATAGAACATTTGATCTATTTATTTAGCAAATGTAACGATAATATTAATAAAAGTAAAAATATTGCTATTTTTGGGTCTTAAATATTATGAAATAGAGTTTTTGGAAATGTATGGGTGTTCTTTGTAAAAACGATAATTTTAGTTTAATATTGATGTTTTGAAATCTGAAAGGGATGTGTTGTTATATGTAAAATTAATTGATTTTATGCGGAAAATATATTTTGTATTTTTGATCGACATTTTATGAATTGGTATAGGATTTTGGTATTTGTTTAAGATCATTTAATTTTTAGGTAGTATATAAGATAACCACTTAACACAATATATTGTGTTTTTTGGGCCTTTTTTGGTTATAAGTACCCCTATATATAGTGTTTTGTCCAACGCAGAAAAATCTGTATTTTTCCCAGTTCAAAAAAATTTGGGGCATTTGATTTTGAAATTTTGTCGAGGTATAGTTGTTACAACATCAGCGACCAAGCCGAGGTCGTTTGATGAAAAATAAATTTATCGGCAGAAAGGTTTTACTATGAACATGAACATGAACGAAATGATGGCTCAGATGACTGAGAAGATGATGGAGGTTATGATGCAGTCTGTCATGCAGAGCATGATGAACTCTATGACTTCCGCTATGGCTCCTACGGAGCAGGAGGAGGTCAAGCCCGTTAAGAAAACCGTCAAGACCATGACCCGTGAGGAGTTCTTCGCTCTAGAGGAGGACTCCAAGCCCTCTAGCGACCTGTCTAGCTTGGACTTTGAGCCTGTCAGTGCCAAGTCCCTTCGCTACAACGGCTATGTCCCTTCTGACATCTGGACTGTTAACCACATCGCTATCACTCAGAAGTACGGTGGCAGATGGTCTCGTAAGCTCAAGGCTTACACTTTCCCCACTCATGCTGATGCTGTCAACTTCGCTCAGTCTTACAAGATTAAGACCGAGCTTGATGATAACGACCGTCAGAACATCAAGACTTACAAGGCTGAGAGGGCCAAGGCCAAGGCTGAGTATTACGCCAAGAAGGCCGCTGAAGCCAAGTAACTTCAGCCCTAGCATCCAAGCCCCTGGGGGTTAATCCTCCAGGGGTTTTTCTTATGCCCTTTTGCACACCTGCCCAACATGGGTGGGTGTTTTATTATGCCCAAATTTGATAGGAGGAACACAACATGGATGATTGAAAAATGGCAGAGATTGAACGGCTCCAAGCGGTCACCGAGAGAAGCTGAAGGCGTCTGAGGGCAGATGCTACTTCGAGGTACACAAGTACCGTCGTCTTCTCTCCATGGTCGAGTCTTCGAATCGTAATTATCTTTTCAAGAAAATCAAGCTTGAGATAATAGGTCTCCGCACTATCGCAGAGTATCTCCCAGAGGATGACAAGCGGCGTGTACTTCGTCGTTGTTCTCGTATCGCAGATGACCTCGGTTGCAGTCTGCAAGATTTTCACGTTTAATCCATAGCATTGTAAGGAGTGATAAATATGAAACTGTACAATCCGTACACCAAGGGTAGCATTGACTACCCTTTAGACCTTAGCTCAGACAACATAGTTCTAGAGTACCACATAACACATGAGACTTTCTTCTGTGCTTGGCACACAAGTTGGTTAGTGTTAAACCTCGAAAGTGGTGATGTTATCTATATCCCATATGGTGAACAGAACAGGAGAGACATTTACATTGTAACTCCGTTCTATCTCAACAAAGAAGTTCAGTTTCCCCATGGCGTTTACACGCTCAGCTACAGTAAATTCCTAGATTCTTCTAGTCTCAACATCCTTGAATCTGTCGATAACGACAATGATGATGATGATGATTTCGAGGACTTCTTCGCCAATAACTTCAAACCAAACTTTTGATAAGGAGTAAAACAATGATAATATTCTTCACTGTGGTTGGTATCGTCACTAGCACGAGCTTCTTTATGAAGTTCCTTGAGATAATAGACAATTGAACCTGTAACCTATGCCCTTGAACTTGTGTTCAAGGGTATAATTATGGGCTCAAAACCCATAGGAAAGAGGTGTCTTGTGTTAGAAAAGGGTATGATTGTTCGTATCAAGTTTGAATACTTGATTGAATATTCCAAAAGATTATATTCATGGTTCGGTCAAGTGTTGCACGAGAATGCCACAGGTATGGTGATAGACATCAACTACAATGGTTCTATTGCTATTGTGAACTGGTTTCCACTTGGACTGTATCCAATGAATGATCCACGCATTGCCATACCAGCAGAGTGGGTTGAGATAAACCCGTAACCTATGGGCTTGGCTTGTGCCGAGCCTATAATTATGGGCTTATTAAATGCAATGAGTTCATAAGAAGGAGGTAACATTATGAACAAATTTGAACAGGTAGGCGTGAACTACCAATATGCGGCAGCAACTAAGAAGGAGGCCCAAAAAGCTTTTGCTTATTCTTGCAACTGTTGTTGCAATAAGGGTATGCGTCTTGACTGTGACAACTGTGCAATCAGCCATGTCCATTCTATGGTCGTGGCTTATTTTAACGACAAGGAGGAAAAGTAAGTGTCTCTCATTGCAGAAAAAAAAGACCTTTTCAAGGACTTCGGAATCCCCTGGTGTCCGCAAATCGAGACCGAGTACAAGGCAAAGAAAAGGGAAAAGGGAAAGGAATTCGCTCAGAATTACCTTGACCGCCTGTGCCACAGCTATATCCAGTATGCACTTGATAACTATCCCAAGGTTCTGCATGAACTCGTCAAGGCAAATCATCCCAAGGCAGATGCCGTTTATGATTATGTTATCCAAAAAGAAGTTGGAGCTTACGGTTTCAACGAACTTATCAAGGCAAATCTCATTGAGTGTTGCGGCTCCTTTGATGGGAACAAACTCTACGCAATTTAGGAGGTAAGGCAAATGAAAAAGACCATTGCAGTATCTGCACTTGCTCTTATCCTCGGTGTTCTCATCGGATGGCGTATGACTATCCTCAACGGAAACGGAGTGTGCTTTCATTCTGTCGGAGATGCTTCTCAAAAAGGAAATCACCTTCGCTCAGATGTATCAGGTGTCTGAGAAGTTGGGAGCCATGCTGTGGGAAATCGTCAAGGAGTGAAACCTTTATCGAGTCTATAAGGGAAACCTTGTAGGCTCCATTAAGGGCTTTGCACAAATTTATCATGAAAGGGAAATGAACTATGGATAAGGCAACTGTGATTAAGGCTCTGGAAATCTGTGCTTCTGAGGAGGGGTGCGAAGCGTGTCCGTATTACGGTAACGGGAGCTGTGACAAGTCTCTGGCAAGGGATGCCATTGCTCTGCTCAATGCGGAAACCAAGCCTAAGTATCATACCGTCTACCGCTTCACCAAGCGAGATTCTCTGGAGAAGTGGTTCCTCGCAAGCAGGATGAAGGAAGGTGGCCCTTGTGATTCTCAGACCAGCAGGGACTACTATTACAAGGAAAGGGAAATTCAGCTCATGCTCCTTATCCGTCATGAGGAAAACAAATGCATCTGCCGCATCAAGTGTCCCATCAATCCTCTGCCTATCAAGGGAGAGTTCAATGCGACCAGTGCCGCAGATGTGACCAGACTGCTTGCCTCTCTTGGTTGGAGATACAAAGATACTATCAAGCCTGGTATGTTCAAGTGAAACCTATATTAAGCCCTTGACTTACGTCGAGGGTTTACTTATGGGCTTTGCTCATAGAAAGGAGACATGCATATGTTATTTATGTTCTCGTTCTTCGCCATCCTCGGAATTGTGGGTGGCATCGAAAACGAAATCGCTCCTATGTCCAACATTGTTTGGGCATTCATTATCCTGGCCATTGATGCAGTGGTCATTTACAGAAGGGAGGTCAATAATGGAAATCAAAATCAGCACCAGTAATGCTGCATTCAAGGCACCCGAAGAATACTGTGACCCTAACCTCGATATGTGGGTGACGGCAAGAGAACTCGAAGATATCTTCATGAAGATTTGCAACGACATCCGCTACAGAAAGCAAACTGAGGGTGTCTGCATGGATTCCAACGGAAACAAAGTTGGGGAATGGAGGTTGTAATACAAATGGAAATCAAGAAGCTGAACAATAATACCTGCTGGTGCAGCGTGTGTGATGCGAGAACCGCAAAGTGGGAAATCTCCCACAATGGTTCTCTCAAGCTCTTCTGGGCACACAATCCCTCTGACCCTGAGCTTGCCCTGTGTAATTCCTGCATGGAAAAGTTGAAGCGACTCATTAACGAGATTGACTTGTAAGGAGGAAGGTAAATGGAACTCAAAGACCTTCTCGTTCTGCATGACACCAACGGGATCATCTGTATCAATGATGATAATCTGAACTGCATCTTCAAGGGAAACATTTGGAGTCCGAAGTTGTATGACTTGGAGCATCGCAAAGTCGTGTGCTTCGGGGTGTACGATAACGAATTCTGTGTGAGAGTGAGGTAAGACAAATGTATAAAAACTATAATCCTATGACACACGGTGTCGTAACTGCGATTCATATCTATCTCGAAGATGGATATAAGCCTATGGCAGAACTTGCTTTTGCCTTTGGAGGAACGGAAATCATCCATTGGGATGACGTTGCAGAAAGGGAGATTTATGCGAATGGCATTAGCGCCTATACCATCATGTGTGATGATAGAGCGAAGTTTCCCTTCAATCATTATGTAGTGAAGTAAGGAGGAAGACAAATGACATTTAACGAGTTCATCGGTGTTCGCAACGCAAACATCGACATAGAAACAGGTGTGGAACTGCCGCACCAATACATCTACCGCAGAGCAATCATGAGGTTCGGAGGTCTTGATGCAATCAAACTTTTCATTCCATTCTCTCTTGAGGCAATCAAGAAAGCTCTCTCAAAAGGAGACGAGCATCTCAACACTCTCGAAATGAGGAGATGGGATAACGCATCTGGCTTCTATTGCCAAGGCAGTGAATGTCGTATTGCACCAAGTCCTATCTGGAACCTATATAGGCAACACCATGTGACGAGTGCATCTTGTTCCCAAGGTGTGTGTCTGCTAAAGGAAGCCGCAAGATGGTTGGCAGAGAGGAGTAAGGCAAATGTTTAAAGTTTACTTCTATGTAGGCGAAAACTGTGTCGGTGATTCAACCCTGACGTTTCTTCCTAGAATGGAAGAGAAAGTCAAGCTGTTTGGTACAGTTTATCAAGTGATTGGTATTATGTACAAGCTTGAAGAAGGAAGCCACAACCAAATTGAAGTCGTAATTGCGTTAGAGAAATTCTAAGAGGGAGGTAACATGAAAAACTATCTGGTCACGGCAAATCTCTTCATGGATGCAAGTCACATTGAGAGCATCGTTGTTCGGTGTAACACTGAACGCAAGGCAATCATCTTCGCAACAGAAAAGTTCAAGAAGAAGTATCCCAATGTTGGGAACATGGTAAGCATCATCAAAGTGGAGGTAATGTAATGGAAAAGAAAATCAATCTCGATTTCCTATCACTCCTGTGTCTCATCTTCATTACGCTCAAGCTCTGCAAGGTAATTGCTTGGAGCTGGTTGTGGGTGTTGGCTCCGCTTTGGGGACAGATTGCGCTGATGCTGCTCATTCTTCTCTTCCAAGAAATCCAGAAGTTCTTCTATAAGTGCCGCTTGCACAATGAAAGCTGGACTCCTGCTAATGGCAAGATTCATTGGGACTACAAGACAAAGCAGATGTATGATGACAACGGAAACGTAATCAATAATGAGGAGGATGACTAATGGAAATGCTTATCGTTGGAATGCTTGGTTTAACCCTTGGACTGTGTGCAGCAATTTGTAGTGATTAAAGGAGGTCAACATGATTATCTGTGCAGCACTCAAAGTCAAGGGAACCGATTCCGTGATTGGTTGTATCAGACACGGAAACGGTTATGCTTCACTCTATGCCATTAACCCAAACATTGGTATTAGCCAAGTTGAGGAGGGATTCCTCACAAACAAGGGAGAGTTCCTTAACAGAACCGAAGCTTTTAAACACGCCATGAATTGTGGTCAGACTTCTGCGACAACTCGTCAGTATAAGCGTGATAAGCATGAAACCAAACTCTATAGTGAAGATTTGTATTAAGAAAGGAAATTGAACATGAAAAAGATTCTTGCCGCCATCCTGTCTCTCGTCATCGTCCTGTCCATGACCGCTTGCGGAAACAACAAGGAACAGCAGATTGAACCCGCTCCTGTTGATGAACCTGAACTGGAACTCAGCGTTAGTGACCTCGATGCAATGATGAAGGATTGCTTCGGTGAAGGCTTCATCGAAAGCAAATATGAAGATGGCCTGTATGGTGTGGCCGTGACTACCGATGGTATGCACTATGCCGTAGGCACAAGCGAATACTATGACCTTTGTGATTCAATGGGTGAGCTGAGCGAAACGATCAATACCGTGTTCGACATCGACAATTTCATGCTCCTGGTGGATGATGTGGACAACAATATTGTGTACTTTGCAACTTATAACGGAGTTGATATTACCGACGAGCTCTCTTGACAACAGTACAAAAATAATGTAACATTATTGCCAACAGGCAGAAGGAGTAACATTATGAAGAACATCAAAATCATCAAGGCAAGGTACATCGTGGATAGCAAGGGTTACAAACATGGTAAGGCAGTCATGTGCCTTGATACTGGTGAGGTCTTCACATCTGCAAAGGAATGCGCAGATGTTAAGCAGTTCCCCTATAATGATTTCAGCACTAAACTGCGGAATGGAAAGGAGGCAAAGGATGGAAAACTGTACTGTTACGTGAGTGAACTTCATTATCACGCTGACGCAGTTCAGACCAGGCTCTACTCTAAGGCAAAGATTGAGTATGACACCGCAAAGCTCACCCTCGCAAGTCTCGGCAAGCTGTTCGACTAAAAGCAATTGATTGACAACAACAAATTTTTGAATTAAGAAAGGAAAATAATATGTTTACTATCAATACTGTCATCCGTCCCACCGCCAACGCTGATTCCGAGTATTCTGTCTGCGGCAATTCCGTTCTGCGTACCGCAAAGGTTGTCGATGTCTTCACTCGTAAGGATAACGGAAACAACATTAAGATTGAGATTCTTGACCATGTGAATCCTGAGCAGATTGGCAAGCGTTACAGTGTTGATGACCGCTTCTTTGAGGAGGTCGATCCCGATTGGATTTGGGTGACTGCCTACAAGGCAACTGACGAGAACATGTGCTGCAAGGGTAAGCAGTATGCAATGAATGTGGAAGACCATTACGATGGCAACGTGGTCTTTGGTTCCAAGGGATATCACGTTTGCGCCGACCTTATGGATTGCTTCCGTGAGTATCCCTACGCTTACAATCGGCGGTACTTCCATGTCCGTGCTCTTGTGCGGCGTAGCGATTACACTTATATGAATCCCAACAACACCGTTCTGGTTGCTAAGGCAATTCAGTTCTTCAAGGAGGTTTCTGACGAGAATGTGATTGATTACTGGAAGGCCTTTGTGATTGAGCGTTAAATCTAGACGGAGCCCACGAGTTTATCGTGGGTTCCAGTGTGGACTTAACCACAAACGAAAGGAGAAAACAATATGAATGAATATGAAGATAAGAAGCGAAAAGAATTATTGAGTATGACGAGACGTGTTACACAAATGGCATCATCGTTATGGACAAGAGAGACTACGAAAGAGTTTTTAGAAGTTTGAGAAATACATGTGTTGGATGTAAATATGAATCTGATTGTCCGTCGCATGTCAAATGTCACGGATGTGCAAAAATGTATACCGACAATTTTGAAACGGAGGAATAAATATGAAAGTATTAAGAGATGATAAAAGGCTAGAGGCCATCAAGAGAATGAAGAAGATGAACCTCTTTGCTCCTGCAATTAAGCAGTTTGCAGAAGACCATGCGGTAATGATGAGTGAGCCGCCGATTGGAGGTTTATATTGGCTAAACGAAGAGCAAAAGAAAATGGTGCAGGACTTTGAAAATGAATGGAATGCACTTGTGTATCTTGTGGTGAGAACTCACACAAACCTTGGCACAATGGATAGTCTCTTCTATGTAAGTGACCATAAGGAGGAATGGACAATGGACAATGATGACCTTGTGGAAAACTGTGCTTGTGTCTATGTGGTAAACCACGACATGCCAGACTGTAGCGAGTTTGGTACAATCACATTTAGAAATGTTGGCGGCGGAATTCTTAGAGTGCTTTAAGGAGGGCGCAAAATGAAAGTCTTAATGCGGAGCTTTGAAGAGAAGCCTTATGTATGGAAGGAAGCAACTAGGTCAGAAGATGGTGGCTATATTGTTGACGGAAAACAAGTAGCGGAAACTTCCATTGTCTCCGTGACAGATGTAGAAAAGACCAAATATGTTAAGTGTTTTAACTGTGGGGCAATCATTCCCAACAGAAAGAGAGCCATTGAAGCTCACAAGAACATCTCTTGTAGTTGGAAGTCTTGTTTGAGTTGCAGACATCTTGCCGAAAAGAATATTAAGTCCAAGGACAACAGTTATGCGTTAAATGATGATGGCACTTTCCGCAGAACTGCCAAAGCAAACGTCACGCTGTGCTGCAACTGTAGTTACTATCATCGTTATGACATTATGTCTGATGAAGCAAGAAAAAGCTGTCGGTATGCAGGATGTAAGAATGCAACCTTTGCTCCTGTCAAGGGATTCTTCGATGAGCATCCAGATGCGTTTGATGATATGATTACTGTTGACAAGATCATGGACGCAGGATTTACCAAAAAGTATAGTATGAGAGATGGTTCTATTAACTATCAGTTGAAGGCAAAAAACACTATTGTTGCAAAAGTAAACGCAATGAATATTGTGGAATGCTTTGCTATCAGATATAGAAACGACGGTTGTACCGTTGTTTATTCTAAGGCATTGAACAAGTTGTTTACGTTTAGTAATGGAGGATATCAGGAGTTCACTGGCCTGTGGCATATGCCAGCAAGCACAGTAGAAAACATCAAGAAGAAGATTTCCAGTTTGTATAATTAAGGAGGCAAACAAAAATGAACAAGGCAAATCTGAAGGCAAGTTGGGGAGAATATTGCGATACTGATAAGCTGGTCGATGATGTAATGGCCCTGCTTACTAAGTATCATCATCGTAATAGCGAACATGGTGTTTGTAAGATGCTCAATGAGTATTTCACGAACAAGCAGACGCTGATTCAGATGTTTAAGAAGTCTCCTCATTATATTGGTGACATGCGGATTTGTATTGATGAGGAAATTAAGAGATACAGTAACAGATATGAAGTCTTCACCTTTTGCCGCACATTCTCTGACAAGGTTGGTGCAAAGAAGGCAATCCTTAAATACAAGGATGACGATGGCAAAACCTTTGGTGATTATGTCAGAGTTGGTTTCGGTCATATTAGTGCAAAGGATTTGCTTGTTGAAGACAAGGCAAAGAAGCTCGTTGTCAACAATGAAAAGAAGGAAAATTTCATGGACGATGGCTCTACTAAGAAATCCAGTCTTGACTATAGTGCTTTCACTATGGCAATTGAGAACATGGCGAATATTTATAGTTCCACTATTGGGGAAGGCAGTGCCGCAACTATTAACTATGGTCGTGATTACAAGGTAGTTGATGGAATGAAGACTGCGAGAGCATTCAACAGAATTTGTGCTTATTACAAGATTGATAAGTGTGCAGATTACAACAAGCTGTTTGCTCAGTATGCAGACATGGTGAGTGGACTTAAGCGAAAGATTAAGTTCTTCATTAGTGTCAATCCCATTGACTATCTCACGATGAGCTTTGGTGTGAGTTGGGCAAGTTGCCATACGATTGATAAGAGAAATGTGCGTAACATGCCTCATGCTTACAGTGGTCAGTATTGCGGTGGCACGATGTCCTATATGCTGGACAGTACCTCTATCATTACCTTTGTGAATGATCACATTCCCACTAACTGGGAAGACGGCAAGATTTATCGGTGCATGTTCCATTACGGAAACGATATTCTTGTTCAGAGTCGTGTGTATCCGCAGGGTAATGATGGTAACACTGACCTGTATTCTGTGTTCCGTGGCTTTGTTCAGAAGGAACTTGCAACGATGCTCGGTGTTGAGAATCGATGGGTAAAGAGAAAGAATGGCACAAGAGACAACATTCGTTCTCATGGTACTCATTACAGAGATTATGCGTATAACAGTGAGTGTAATGAAACGTATTTGAAGGCACTTGGAGATGCTCCTGCTGGTGAGATTGATATTGGGCATGATGGAATTTGTCCTTATTGCGGTGGAACCTTTACTAACAGCAGTAGACTTTCTCATGCTGATTGTGAAATCCCTACGGAATATGTAATCAATCCTGATGGCTCTTGGGTTACTGTTGATACTATCAATGATACCTATAATTTCTAAGGAGGAAATATGAAGAGTTTTGCTGATATTTGCAAGATGTCTCAGTCGGAAGTGAAGGAATACGCAAAGAAGTTTTTGGCTTCCGCAAAGTATTCTCCCGTTGTCGATGATGGTTTTGTGTATGCAAAGGGAGATGTTCCTGTGCTTCTTGTGGCCCATATGGATACTGTTCATAAGCAGCTCTGCACTGACATTGTAAAGGAAAATGGCAAGATTAGTTCTCCGCAGGGCATTGGCGGTGACGATAGATGCGGTATCTTTATGATTATGAATATCGTAAAGGAGATGCATTGCTCTGTTCTGTTTTGCGAAGATGAGGAGATTGGCGGAGTTGGTGCAAACAAGTTCGTGAAATCTTTCATCAGTGATAATGTAGATGTAAATTATATCATCGAGTTTGACCGCAAGGGTAATAATGATGCGGTATTCTACAACTGTGACAATAAGGAATTTGAAGACTTTGTATGTGACAATACAGGTCTCAAAAAGAGTTTTGGAACTTTCTCTGACATCTCCATTCTGGCTCCCGCACTGAAAACTGCGGCAGTCAATGTCTCTTGTGGATATTACAATGCCCATACCGTAAGCGAATATGTTGTCTATGATGAGATGATGGACATCATTGAGTGTGCGAAGAATCTTATCAAGACGGAAAGCGAAAAGTTCATCTACATTGCTAAGTCTTACAACTATAGTGCCGTCTCTGAATATAACAGTGATTGGTTTGATAGAAACTATGGGCAGACCAGTCTTTTTAGCAGCAAGGTTTTGCAGCACATCAAAGAGGATAGGGAAGTTGAGCTGGAAGTCATCTATACGGACGACGGAAAGGAGAAGGTTGGATATGGATATGGCATGACTAAAGCGGATGCGTGGTTTGATTTCTTTGTAAGTTATCCAGAAGCTAGTATGAGTATGGTCGAAGATTACAGCATTAACTGAAAGGAGAATAAAATGATTAAGTCTGTTGATGATTATATCAATGATGACTGGGAAGAAGGAATTCCTACCCCGGATGATTGGGGAGAAGGATACTTAAAAATTACTGCTGAAGACCAGAGTTGGGATAAGGAAACTCTCAAACAGTTACGTGACGAGCATGACATTATTTTTATGTCTGCTGGTGACGGAGTTACCCCAGTAAAAATATTCAAATATGGAAAACATTATGGGGTTGCCCTCGGTTCTGAAGATGACGGAACTATGCGTTTTGAAAGGTATTTCAGCGACTTCAAACATGGTTTTTCTGACTACTGGATTGATTTCTTGATTGCAGATTTGCAGGAAGCAAAAAGACACATTGCGGAGTTAAAAGAAAAGGAGAAGTAAAATGCTAGTCAATACTCCCAAGGAAACGAATCATGTTGAATTTGTTTCTTATAGTGGCGAATATCCAAATCTTTGTAGCGGCGTTCTTGTATTAAGAATTGATGGACTTGCATATGGCTTTGGACATGAAGTCGGAAGCTATGATTTTAAGGCAAATAAATTTAAAGACAACAACTGTGGTAAGTTCTGGCATAGTGGCGGAAGTATTTGCGCAGATAAAGACTGGAACTTTGATGTGCATCAAGGTGAATGGGAAATCAACGCAGATGAAATTCCTGAAGAGTTCCGCAAATATGCAGCAGAGATTGATAGAGTATTTAATGACAATGTTCCTTGGGGATGTTGTGGTGGCTGCATTTAACTAACAACACAAAATTAAAATGGAGGTGTTAAGATGTCCGATATGTTGTTACAGAAATTCTTTGAAATCAAGCGTTGGGAAGACGCTTTGGAAGTCGGTGTCGGTAAGCATATCGACAAGGGAGAGCTAAGGAAACTGACATCTCCAGAGGTTAGACTTGCATTATATAATGCAATAATTAATGACCAATATGAGATTGCTCCGCCGCATGAAGTGCAGATCCCGAAAGACAACGGAGATATGAGAATCGTGTTTGTTAATGAGAATATTGACCGTATTTTCCTGTCTATTGCAAACAATTTGTTCTTCGAGATGTTTCCAGAGTTCATCCACAAGAGTTGTAAGTCTTATCAAAGCGGGATTGGTTGCGGCAAGATTGTGCAAGAGTTATCAAGGCATATGGTTAAGACAACTGGAGTAGAAGTTGGCAAGAAGTTAGATTTGTCGAAGTATTTTGATTCTGTGCCTATTGAGTACATTGATGAAATTTTTGACAGAATGGAAACCAAGGTTGGAAAGTCAAAAGTAATTGACATTGTTCGCAAGTATTATCACACAGACTTGTGCTTCGATGTTGAGGGAAATCTTATTGAACATTATCAATCGTTGAAGCAAGGTTGCAGTGTCGCAAGTTTCTTGGCAGACGCAGTTCTGTTTCCGATTGATGATGCGGTCAGTAAGATGGATGTCTATTATGTAAGGTATTCCGATGATCTCATGATTATTGGAAACCATTGGAAAGCTGGACTTGATGTTGTCAGCAGAATGCTTAGCGAAATGCAGATGACATTAAATCCTAAGAAGATTGAAACTGTGCGAAAGGATAGGTGGATCAAGTTCCTTGGTTTCAATATCAAGGGAGATAAGATTACATTGTCCAAGTCTCGTGTGAAAAGTTTTCAAAAAGAAATTGAATCTCGCACAATAAAGCAACGCAAGATTTCTGAAAGGAGAGCGGTCAATCAAGTAAATTCTTATCTATACAGAGGAGATGGAACTTATTCGTGGGCCACTTCGGTATTACCGATTATCAATGTTGAAAAGGATGTTGATACTCTTAACCAATTCGTAATGGATTGTATCAGAGCTTGTGCAACTGGAAAGAAAAAGGTTGGAGGTCTTGGAAGTGTGAACGATAAGAATGATTTCACAATCTTGAGAGGAGTTGGTAAAAATGTAACTTCTAATAGAAACAAGACTTCTACGGAAATAGATAATTACTATAGTATTCGTTGTATGCAGAATGCAATTCTTACAAGGAGAGCAGTATATGACACTTTAGTAAGACAAATGTAAAAGACTCACAGCACAGTGATAAATTACGAGGTAACAGAGTTCAAAGAAGGCCGTCTTAACCTGTAATACCGCTGGGTATCCCCAGCGGCTTAACAGGCATTCGCCTTCAATATGAAACAAATAAAGAAATGTGTCGATGTTATGAGTAATTCAAATGGAACATGCCAATAGATTGCAAGGTAGTTAAAATTTAATTTCCAGCTATACAATAAGCTCGATGATGCTTAAATGCGTCCTATCTGACGCCCTCACAGCATCTTCAAGCTTCCGCTATCTGGATATATGAAACACGTAAAGAAACATGTCAAAATTACGAGCGTCTAGAAAGGAGAAACATGACAATATATGAAGAGTTAATTCAAAAGGTAAGCGAAGGTTCGAGGTTCAATATTAACTTCGAGATTCGCACAATGAAGATTGGCAAGAAGAAAGTCATTGATAATGGCGAGTATGGAGACAAAGAGCTAATCAGTATCAAGACAAATGACCCGCTTGATATAATTGAGAATTTGTATAGTCAGTACAAGTTCTCGATTCCAAGTGAAAGAAGTGAAAACAAACACCGTGGCTATTTCAAGGCGCTGTCTGCAAATGAGTTAACTGATGAAGAGTTAATTTGTGGAGAACGCAGAGAAGTTGCTCGTGCAAGACTTGAGGGATTTATTCTATGTATGATTCTTAACGGAAAACTTACATGGGATGAATTTACAATGGGCAAGTGGTTCTGGCAGTCAAATAATGACCCAGACCTTGTAATATTAAAAAAATGGATTATGTAAAGGAGAAATTTTATGAACAAGAATGAAAGAATGGATACATTAAACAAGGCAGGTATTAACACTGGAAAGTATTTTAACATTGAGCTTCCGAATGGCTTAAAGGCAGGTAGCACTATCTCTGTAAAGATTAATGAAAATGGAGAGCCTGTGATTGTGGACAAGATTGCAACGCAAATCATCGAGGATGGTTACGTAAGGAATACTAAGTTGCACAGACGTTTCGTAATGGCTCAGATGTTCCAAATGCTGAACTATGTGTCTTATGACGGACATGAATCTGGTTTTGATGCTGCACTTAGAAATCATTATGGATATGATTATCAGTTCAAGATGATGCTTGAAGAGGTAAGGATTCTTAGTAAGCTTGAAGTGAGGGACTTTGACACATTCAAAGAGAGAGCTACTTTTTTCACTAGAGAGGTGATTACAAAGACTTGTAATGATTATGTTGAGAAGCTTAGAGCACACATTGAGACACTTAATACCTATAACTGTAAGGGAGTTCCTTATAAGAAGGTTCGTGGTACGAATATCTTCTGTGAAGATTTGGACAAAAAGGTTTATATGCTGCGGAAGGAACCGGAAGATTATACGGTCGGCATGATTCTTCGGTTGA
>OLYC01001555.1_pt1 | contig 15540 bp, 9 predicted proteins | sample 1674271 | NCBI WGS metagenome assembly OLYC01 (sample SAMEA103958154, study PRJEB25191) | human gut metagenome
AGAAACAGTCAGATATTACAATTATTGTGAGCTTTTCTGCTTATTTTTATGCAACTTCCATTAATTTTTCCCCAAAAAATCTGGAAACAGTCTTAATCTCTTGCGATCTCAGACAGAATTTCTGCGCGTTTTGTGCCGATCAGGAGCTGATTTTTATATGTTTCATAACGCTCTATGCGATGCTCACTTAAGAAGACCGCGATCTCCGGTGTGATCGTAAGTTCTGTCACAAAAACTACCATTTCCTGTCCATCCGAAAATGCCTGCTCCATAAATGTAAATGCATGTTCTAAGGTTTCAATCCCTTGATTTTCAAGGCTTTGCAGTTTTTCACACTGTGCGTCAAACGGCTCTTTTGCGAGCGCAAATAAAGCAGTTTCTTCTATATTAATTGTTTCCTCGGCTACAATCTTTTTCGCACATTCCTTCAATTTTTCGTTCAGGCTGCGTGCACGGTCACTCTGTGCTTTTGAGACAAACTGCTGTTTCTCGTTCTGCTCATCTGACGCTGTTTTTTCTGCAAGAATCGTTTCAAAAATTCCTTTTGCCTGCAAAGAATTTTTTAATTTTTGACGGTATTCCTTCAAAAAATCATACCATGCATCCGTGATCTCACGCTCTCTCTGTATCTGATAAAAGACATTTGAGACACCATCCAGCAGCAGATTGACCACCGAAAGCCTCTCATCAAACGCTGCCTGATCGATACGCGCATAGACGGAAGGCTTTACTTTTCCCTCCAAAATCTCTGCAATGCCATAATCGTCCTGATATTTTTTATACAGATCAAAGTAGGCAGACACATCCTCCGCCACATCTTCATGCCGCAGAAACTCATGAATGATCTCCTCGTCCACAGGAATTCCAAGTTCCTCGTAGACATCCATAAGATTGCTTAAATCCTCCCAGCCTCTGGCGGTCACAAACTGTAATCCGTCCACGTCCGCCTCCACGCGGTAAAAATTCTTCGGACGAAGTTCCAGATAGCTTAAAATTGCGCTGTTTAAACGTTTTTCTCTTGCATATTCCTTCCACACGCCAAGATCTGCCTCGATATTCATGCAGCGCACACGGTCTAACGTTACCATATCAAAATCTCTTACCGACTTGTTGTACTCCGGCTGATTTCCGGCTGCAGCAATGATCCATCCCTCCGGGACTGCCTGGTTGCCAAACGTTTTACACTGCAAAAATTGCAGCATGGTCGGCGCCAGCGTCTCAGAAACGCAGTTGATCTCGTCAATAAAAAGGATTCCCTCTTTCCTGCCGCCCTCCTCGATTTTGCGGTAGACACTCGCAATAATCTCGCTCATGGTGTACTCCGTCACAGAATATGTTTTTCCGTCGTACTGCTCCTCCTTAATAAACGGAAGTCCTACTGCGCTCTGCCTTGTGTGGTGGGTGATGGTATACGCCACAAGCCCGATCTCACACTCTCTGGCAATCTGCTCCATGATCTGTGTCTTTCCGATTCCCGGTGGTCCGATCAACAGAACCGGACGCTGTCTGACCGCCGGGATTTTATATTCGCCAAATGCATCTTTGCTCAGATATGCCTGCACGGTATGTTTGATTTCTTCTTTTGCCTGTTTAATGTTCATGGTTTCTCCTTGTCTCCTCTGCCAAAATATCCTCCTGTTCCACCCGGAGTCTCATTGCCCACGGTGGAACGGCACTCTCATCATAATCATCCAGAAACAGAAATGCGGTCTTATATTCCGGCCGTTTCTTCGGATAAATGCCCTTGCCATCCGTAAAATATAACAGCCCGCCAAGATTTTTCAACACGCCCTGCTCTAATAATTCGTTCACATAAGCAAAAGCCGGTCTGAAATCTGTTCCGCCGCCTCCTATAACGGTAAAACGATTTAAAAGCTGTTCGAGTTCGCGGCTGTTTTTTACCTCCTCATCCATGCGCACCTGATCGTCACACTGAATGATGCGTATTCTGCTTTTTGCAAAAAAACTGTTCTGTTCGGTCAGGATCGTATAGGTCTCTTTCAAAAAATTGTGGATGAGTTCTCCGCTGGTTGAATAACTCGTATCGACCACAATGACAAACTCCTGGATTTTTTTGACCTCCCGGCTCTCCACCGGCTCAATGAGCGGCATGTTTCCGTAAAGCCGCAATCCATAAGTATAATAATTCAGGTCGAACTCGTCGGGATCCGCATGCAGTTCCTCCCGCAGAACGGAAAATTTACGCAGAAAATCTGCATAACTTTGTCTGCTCTTCTCTGCCTTCAGCTGTGCAGCAAGAATATCTTCTCCATCCTCTGTCTCATCCCCTCTGGATTCCTTTTCCATGCGCGTCTGCCTTGCAATTTTATCCCACTGTTTTCTGGCGTCCTCATTTACGGCATTTTTCTGTTCCTCCTTCGGCCAGTAACGATGGTCGTCCGTGTAAAATTCCTTTTGCAGTGCGATCAGTTCTGCCGGCTTTCTGCCACTTAGATAACGATAAATAACCGCCGCGGAGATCCCGCTCTTTAGCTGTTTTAGCTCTTCATAAACCGTTTGTCTCTGCCAGCTTAAGATCCGCCTCGTACTCGGTTTGTCCATCTGGTCGATCGTGTATTCCACTGCAATATCGCAGGCAAGATTCCATTTTTCCCGGTCTCTCTTTCCACCGATCCAGAGATGGAAAAAGATACAGTGCAGCACGCTGTGCAGGTATGCCCTGTCGAGATATTTCGGGTTGCCCTGAAACACCCTTAACACCTGCTCCGTGGAAAAATAAAGATATGTGCCGTCAGTCGCAAAGCTTCTGATATTCTCATCCGCCCGGTAAACAAGCGTGCCGAGTGCAATATCTAAAAAGCGCAGATCCATATATAGTTCACTTCGCACAAACTCCAGAACTTTCTTCGACATCTCTGCCTCCCACTCGCTCTGTGTCTGCTTATGTTTACTCCTAAACTGCTCCATGTCAACTCCTTTATTATTAAAATTCCTCAAATGAATAGCGGCTCTTCACATCCGCCGTTTTCTCTGGTTCTGCAAATAACTGCCGCTTCCATGCGATGAGGCTTGCCACACCCTCCATCCATTCCTCATGCGATGCGATTGCAACGGCATCCTCTATCTGCTCCTTCCTGCCGTATCCTTTTTCAAAGAAGAAATGTAACGGTTTTAACTCTCTTTTCTTTAAAAGAATGGTTAAAACCTTTCCGGACTGTTCCCTCACATATTCCTCATAATCTGCCCTTGCCTCCGGTGACAGCCCACATGCAGCATATAAGCGGTTCCACGCCATCGGGATAAGCACCTCTGCGGACTCCTCCACACACGCCTGTGGGAAAATCTCATCATAGGCATTCAGCAAAATGACACCATCCTTAAAACACTGTCTTGCGCGGAAACCCTCTCCGGTAAGATTCAGTTCAAAAATATGCGCCGGTCCGATCTCATCATAACTCTCATAATATTCCGGATACATAAGAACTGCCTCTCTCTCTCCGTCCTCCTGTTCAAACGATACTTCCACCTGCCATTTGATCTGCGCGAGAAGCTGTTTTAGTCCGGTCGGCTCCTCTACCCCTGCACACATCCGTAAGCTTCGCAGATTCAGGCAATTCATAAACGCATCACTTCCCACTTCCACAAGTTTTGGATAAACACTGATCCTTTCCATTTTCGTACAGTTATAAAACGCACAGCTTCCTATTTTCACAATGTCTGCCGGAAGTTGTACCTCTTTGATATATTTTTCCGATAATTCGTGCAGTTTTCCATCCCGTTCTATTGTTTCCAAAGAAATAATATTTTCTTCCTGTTCTGAGGAAATACGATCCTTTTTCTCTTTGTCTTTCAACACAGACAGACCGCTCTCCCACATACCTCCGCAGTACCTTGAATACCGGATCTCATTCTCCGGAAGCTTTCTTCTTGAAAAGCAATAATCGCCCAGTTCCCGCACGCATCTTCCATCGATAAATCCCGGCACTGTCACGACCGGCTGTTCTCCGAATACCCGAAGCAGACGGATTTCTCCTTCTGAAATTTTTTCCCATAAAAAAAACAATTGTTCTGCCCTGTTCTCTTCCATCATTTTTCCCTGTCATTCATGTCCAATATCCTGTATATCCGTCTTAGATTACAGCATTCTCTCCGCGCTTCAGGTGCCCATAACTGCGCACTAAAAGAGGCACTTCCGTAATCAGCATGGCAATCCATCCTGCCAGACACGCAAACGGGAATGTCTCTACCTTCATTGCAAAACCAAACACAAAAACAAATGCTGCGAGCACACGCACGCCCATATTCACCATACTGCTGATCAAAGTAATCTTCAGATCTCCGATTCCCCGGAAATATCCCTGAATGCCATTCGTAACTGCCGGGAGCAGATACATAAATGAGATTAGTTTCAGATAAGTGACGCCCTCTTTTACAACATCTGTGTCACTGACGAACAAACGCACAATCGGCTCTGCAAAAAAGAAGCACACCAGAAAAATGATCATTCCATAAACCAGTTCGATCTTCATACCGCCCCAGAAGCCCTTTCGCACACGTTCCTTTTTTCCTGCTCCGCTGTTCTGCGCCATAAAAGACGTCATAGAGTGCGCAATATTCTGTTCCGGAAGGCACGCAAAATCATCAATGCGGTTCACGATCGTATACGCCGCCATCACGGAAACTCCCATTGTGTTGGCAATTGCCTGCACGCCGATTTTTCCAAGCTGTACGGTTCCCTGCTGCATCGCACTCGTCCATCCATAGAGGATCGTCTGTTTCAGCAGCGATCCATCGAATACAAACCATGCTTTTCCAAGATTTAACTCCGGCACCTTTCTCTTAATGTAAATGATGCAAAGCATACAACACACCGCCTCGCTGACGACCGTTGCGACCGCACAGCCCATGCTGCCCCATCTGAGCACTGCCACGAAAAACAAATCCCCGATGATATTGAGCACCGAGCTTGCCACAAGAAAATAGAGCGGTGTCGTGCTGTCTCCCAGCGCCCGCAATGTGCATGCAAAAAAATTATAGATAAATGTAAAAATAAATCCCAAAAACACGATTCTCAGATAAGAAACTGCAAGCGGAAGCACTTCCTCCTGCACCCGAATCAGTAATAATAACGGTCTGGCAAAAAGAATGCAAAACAACGTGACCGTAATGGAGAACACAATTCCTGCGATCATCGTCGTGCTGATCTGCCGCTTTAAAACATCCATTTTCTTTGCGCCGTACTGGGTTCCCATCAAAATAGAAGCCCCGATACACATACCGTTCACAAACAAAATTGCAAGTGTCATTAATGGATTGCTTGTGCCGACCGCCGCCAATGCCTCTTTTCCCACAAGCTGACCGACGATAATGCTGTCCACTGAGTTATACATCAACTGAAAAATGTTTCCAAATAAAAGTGGTATCGTAAATTTTACAAGTAATGGAGTAATTTTCCCCTGTGTCAGATCTTTTGTCATATTCTTACGCCTTTGCCAGAATCTTTTTTATATTACATAAAAACAGTGTGGAAGCCACTGCAACCGAAATAAAGTCCGAAACAGGCTCTGCTAAAAACACTGCAAACACTTTGTTCTCAATGAACATCGGCATCAGATAGATCAGTGGGAGCAACAAGATGATTTTTCTTAAACATGCAATGAATAAGGAAAGTTTTGCCTGTCCAAGCGACATAAACGTCTGCTGGATTGCCATCTGGATTCCAAAGATACCGGTCATGCCCATATAAATCCGGGCAGCCCACGTCGTCATCTCATACAATTCCGGGGAACTGCTGTTGAACAGCTGTACAAAAACCCCCGGGAAACACTCTACAAACAGCCAGAATGCCATCGTGTAAATGAGACTTACCACGATCAAAATGCGAATCGTCTTTTTCACACGGTCAACCTTTGCCGCGCCATAGTTATAGCTGATAAGCGGTTGTGCGCCCTGTCCAAGCCCCTGCACCGGCATGAACTGTAACTGCATAATACTTGCAAGGATCGTCATCGCTCCCACTGCCACATCTCCGCCGTATTTCGACAGGGACGCATTAAATGCAATGTTTATAAGGCTCTCCGTAATATTCATGACAAATGATGCCAGACCAAGTCCCATGACCGGAAGAATGATCTGCGGCTGTACTTTTAAATATTCTTTTCGGATACGAAGTTTTGTCTGTTTTCCATTCAAAAAAGAAAACACCCACACGGCGGAAACTGCCTGTGAGAGAATCGTTGCAACGGCCGCGCCCTTTACGCCCATATGAAATGCAAAAATAAATAAAGGATCAAGAATGATATTGCAAATTGCTCCGATCAGAACTGTCTTCATACTGATCTTTGCAAATCCCTGTGTTGTGATAAACATATTCAATCCCAGCGTCATCATGACAAAAATACTCCCCGCCACATAGATCCGCATATATCCCAATGCAAATGGCAAGGTTTTCTCACTCGCGCCAAACATCCACAGAATCGGCTCCGCGACTGCTTCCAGAAAGATGGTCAGCACAACCGAGATTACGATTAGGCTTGTCACACTGTTTCCAAGAATACGCTCCGCTGTCTCATTGTCCCCTTTTCCCATATAAATTGCGGCTCTCGGTGCGCCACCGGAACCGATGAGCATTGCAAATGCCGTAACCATCATAAGTACCGGAAAACATAACCCGAGTCCGGTCAGTGCAATATCCCCCACCTCGCGGATATGTCCGATATAAATACGGTCAACCAAATTATATAGAAGGTTTACAAGCTGTGCGATAATTGTAGGCACCGCCAGTTTTATCATTAAACCGGGAATGCTGCCACTCCCAAGATTCTGTTTTTCTGTCTCTTTTTCCATAAAAATCTCCTCTTGTACTGTCAAATAAAACTTCCGCCTTATCTCTTTTGTGCAAAATCTGCCATCAGACACACGCAGAATAAGACTGACACACTTTTCACAGTGCAACAGCCTTATTCTAGCACACTCTATGTTCGAATACAAATGGCAGACTTCAATCAGCCAAGTATTTTTTTCAGATCTTCCTCCGGGGTGCTGATCGGAGAAATCTGATAATTTTCTACCAGATAATTCAAAATATTCGGTGAAAGAAACGCCGGCAGAGTTGGTCCAAGATAAATATTTTTAATACCAAGGTGTAACAACGTCAGTAAAATGCAGACTGCTTTCTGCTCATACCAGGACAATACCATGGAAAGTGGAAGTTCGTTCACGTTGCAGTCAAACGCTTCTGCGAGCGCAATTGCAACCTTGATTGCACTATAAGCATCGTTACACTGTCCCATATCCATAATTCTTGGAAGTCCGCCGATGGTTCCAAGATCAAGGTCATTAAAACGGTATTTTCCACAGGCAAGCGTGAGAATGACAGAATCCTTTGGTGTCTGTTTTACAAATTCCGTATAGTAGTTTCTTCCAACTCTTGCTCCATCACAGCCACCCACTAAGAAAAAGTGGCTGATTGCTCCGGATTTCACAGCATTGATCACCTGATCTGCAACTCCTAACACGGTTCCATGTCCAAAACCGGTCATGACCGTCTTACCGCCATTGATCCCTGTCATCTCACGGTCAGCTTCATAGCCGCCAAGTTCTAATGCTTTCTCAATGACCGGGGTAAAGTCTTTTTCTTCCCCTATGTGAACCATCTCAGGATAAGAAACCACCTCTGTCGTAAATACACGGTCTGCATAGCTTGGTTTTACCGGCATCAGACAGTTTGTTGTATAAAGGATTGGTGCCGGAAGATGATCAAATTCCTTCTGCTGGTTCTGCCATGCAGTTCCAAAATTTCCTTTTAAATGCGGATATTTCTTCAATTCCGGATAAGCATGTGCCGGGAGCATCTCTCCGTGGGTGTAAATATTGATTCCTTTATCCTTTGTCTGCTCTAATAACAGTTTCAGATCATAAAGATCATGTCCAGTGATCACAATAAATGGGCCTTTTTCTACGGACAATGGAACTGTGGTTGGTGTCGGTGTCCCAAATGTCTCCGTGTTTGCCTTATCTAAAAGTTCCATACAGATCAGATTTTTCTCTCCCACTTCGAGTACGACCGGAAGCAGAAGATCCATATCCATGTCATAACCGATCACGGATAATGCGCGGTAAAAGAAGCTGTTCACTTCGTCCGAAGTGTAGCCCAACACCATCGCATGGTAAGCGTAAGCTGCCATACCACGGATTCCAAATAAAATCAGTGATTTTAAAGAGCGGATATCCTCATTGTCATTCCACAGATTGTTCATGTCATAATCGTCTGTGTTGCCACATGGATTCTGACAAGCACTGCAATCCGGTACAATTTTATTTTTCTCTGCTTTGACTTTTGCGATCATCTCTTTTAAAGTCTCATCATTGAAATTCACATTCGTGATCGTTGTAAATAAACCTTCGATGATAATACGGTCGGTATTTTCTGTTTTGGGATTATTTCCACAGGATTTTGCCAGACCAATTAACGCCCCGGTCAATTCATCCTGTAATTTTGCTGTATTTGCAGATTTGCCACACACACCTGCATTTCCTGTACATCCACTGCATCCCGCAGTCTGCTCACACTGAAAACAAAACATTTTCTGTTCCATATTGTGTAATCTCCTTTTTATGAAATGTTGTAATGTAAAACGCTGATATACAGGGGGCTACCCCTGCACACCAGCGCTTGTTACGAGGTATGTACAGATTGTAATAAAAACATCGTTATTTTTCTGTTGTATTTACAACGCAATATTCATTTTATGCATTATTTGATTGGTAATATTTTCTTTCTGTCCTCTGTCTCATGCACATAACCGATCAGCTTATCAGATACTCCAACCACACGTTCTGTAGCTGCATTGCACTTGCTGACTGTGCTGTCTAACTCATTCATATGCTCGATCGTGATCTGTGCACTCTCCGCATTCTGAGCTGCAAATTCTTTCAGGGAAACCGTCTCTGTCTCAATGATATCACTGTGGCTCTTTAATTCTTCCACCTCAGAACTGATGCCTTCGATTGCACTTCCGACCTGACCGATCTCACCGTTCAATATTGTAAAGATCTCCTTTGTCTGATCGATCTTCTCATTCTGGAGGCTGACTGCCTCGGATACCTTCTCAGTGATCTCCACGCTCACATTTGCCTTATCCATAAGGTCTGCTACAAGCTGGTTAATACGCTCCGTAGATTCTCTGGACTGATCTGCCAAAGTACGGATCTGCTCTGCAACAACGGCAAACCCTCTTCCGTGTTCCCCCGCTCTGGCTGCCTCAATACTTGCATTTAATGCAAGCAGGTTGGTCTGATTGGAAATATCTGCAATAATATCGGTAACTGTCTGGATCTGCTGGGCAGAATCATTGGTAAGCTTAGACTGCTCTCTTACATTCTCAATCGCTTCCCCATTCTTCTTACTGATGTCGATCAGTTCTCCCATAATATTTTCAGCAGACTCATTACATTCCTGCATCTTATCTGCACTTGCATTCAAGGCATCGACATTCTCGGAAATCATAGCGATCAGATCGCCGATCGCATCGATCTTCTCTTTCATATCTGCCGTCTGTGCTGCCTGCGTCACAGTGTTATCTGCGATCGTATGCGTTGAATCCTGTGTGATCTTCAAGGAATCTTCCATATCATGAAAGATATTATTAAAATCATCGGATACAGATTTTAATTCTTCTGTTGCTGTTTTGATACCGGAAATCACAGTTGCAAATGAACTGATGGAATCATGTACGGAACGCATCATCAATCCGATGTCGTCCTCACGCTCCATCAGCTTTTTCGCTTTTTCTCCGATCTTCGTCTGCTCCTGTTCATCTTCTGTTTTTCCCTGGGCTATTGTAAGAAACTGGTTCAGCAGTGATTTCACAACCCAAAATACGATCCCAAAAATCACAACACTGACCGCACTTACCAGCACAACTGCAATCAACGTGCTGATGATTCCATTCTTTAACATTTCCAATACAAGCACCTGCCATAAAACAATGACAAGCAACAATGCAAATATCGGTTTTAAGGCTTTCCCCCAGGCCACTTTACTGTTATCCTGCTCCATAATTATCCGAAACCTCCGTGTTCATCAAAGTTATACATATTTTACCATATTTTTCATGCTTATGGTATCCGAATTTACTGATTTTTCATATTTTCTTTGACTATTTCCAAGAAATACTATACAATGCAATCGTTTGAAATACGATGGAAAAGGAGAATCCCAAATGAAAAAAATAGCTTTTTTTGATATAGACGGAACTTTAACTTCCGAAATCGACGGTTCCATACCACAGAGTGCCATCACTGCGATACGAAAAGCCAGAGCAAACGGAAACCTGATGTTTTTAAATACCGGAAGATGTATCCAGAACGTGGAGCCACGCTTTCAGGAAGTCGGCTTTGACGGATTTGTCTGCGGATGCGGCACTGATATTTACTGCGGCGGAAAGAATCTTTTACATGTCACACAGTCCCATGAAATTACAATGGAACTGTTAAAAGCAGCAAGAGACACCAATGTGGACATTGTTTTCGAATCATCCACTGCGGTTGCTTATGATCCGGTCCGTCCGGTCATTCATCCGGATGCCGTGGCACAATATGACGCTTTCGTGAAACGCGGTTATACAATGCCAACGGATCTGGAGTCACCGGATTTTATCTGTGATAAATTTGTTATCTGGTTTCAGGACAAAGAGCAGCTGCAGGCTTTCCGAAAGATCAGCGACGTACATTTCAACTGCATTGACCGGGGCGGCACATTCCGGGAATTTGTCCCTCACGGCTACAGCAAAGCAACCGGAATCCAGTTTGTCCTTGATCATTACAATCTGTCAAAAGAGGATGCCTATGCATTCGGAGACAGCAACAATGATCTTCCGATGCTCTCCTATCTCCCGAACAGTGTTGCGATGGGAAATGCATACCCGGCTTCTCTTTTTGACCGGGTGTCCTTTGTCACAAAAAAAGCGAGCGAAGACGGTATCGCCTTCGCTCTGGAACATTTTTCCTTTCTTTAGGGCTGCATCCTGCAGCTCTTTTCTTATAAATACTTTTTCAGATCATCTGCCGTTGCACGCATCTTATCTACTGCCTGCTGTACCTGCTCTGCAAACTCAAGGTTCTGTTCACTCATGCCATGTACCTGTTCTGCACTTGCGGTCACTTCCTCTGTTGCAGCAGACAACTGGGATATATTTTCCACGATCTTATTATTAGACTCAGAAAGTCCATCCACCTGCCGGTTTACTTCCTCGATATGATCGATCAGATCTGTCATATTACGGTTCAATATCTCAAATGTCTCAGATGCTGCAACGATCTTCTGATTCTGGCTCTCAACGGCCTCTACAGATTCTTCCACAGAAGAAACTACTTCATTGGCATTCTCATTCAGCTCATTGACGATTCTCGTGATCTGCTCCGTAGAATTCTTTGTCTGCTCTGCAAGCTGTCTGATCTGTTCTGCCACGACAGCAAATCCGCGGCCTGCCTCACCGGCTCTTGCACTTTCGATTGATGCATTCAGTGCAAGAAGATTCGTCTGGCTGGAAATATTTAAGATCATTCCTGCAATCTCTTCCACTTCTTTTGTTTTGTTCTGAAGCTTTGTCATTGCGGTCGTCACTTCGTGGTTTGTATTCGTGATCAGTTCTGACTGTGTCCTTAATTCTTCCATTACACGGATATTTTCCTGAATACTCTCGTTGGAATTCATTGCAATATCCACCATCTGCTTTGAACTCTCTCCGGTTACACCAATTGCATCCTGAATGGAATTGGTCATTGTACTCTGTTCTTCAATGCTGCCTGCGGTTGTATTGGCAGAAGCTGAAATCTCCTGCATGCTGTTTGTTACAGATTCTGTCACGCCAACCAGCTTTTCGATCAGTTCACCGCTCTTTACAGATTCTGTCTGGATAGATTGTGAAATGCCAAGCACCCCTTCCAGTACCCGTTTTTCCTTCTCATGTTCTTCTGCGATAGAGCCAAGTGCATCATCATTAAACATAATCGTGATATCACCGATTTTTGCGATGATAAAGAGAATTCCAAGCACACCCCAAATACCACAGATGGTATCCACATCTATCACATTAATTCCCTTGACAGACTGTACAACAGTCACAAGGATATATAAAATTCCAAGTCCAATTGAGGTTCTCCTTAATCCCTTTTTATCATAATAAGGAATCTGTAATGCAAGAGAAACAATCAGTATATAGGTAATAAAATGCGCATCTGTCTGCATACCAATCAGCAAATACTCAATTCCCATCTCCATGGTTACCGCCACTTTTAACTTGCTTGTTGCCTTATTCCTGCAATAAACAACCGCGTTCACCACGGTAAATGCAAGTAAAAGAACCGTATTTCCATAGACGGTCACCGTCTTGATGTTATGATTCATCTGTTTCATCCACAGATACAACAAAATCAGTGCCGCCATAAAGATCGTGGCTCCCATATATATTCTATTCATTCTCCGCAATCGTTCCGAAATGTCATTATAACGATATTTATTTTCTTCCATTGTTTTTCGTTAACTCCTCTCTTGTTATCATGTAAGCCTTTTCACAATCTAGCATATTATACCTTATTTTTCCAAAAAATTCCATAGTATTTTCTGCATAATATGCATATTTTTTTCAGATACGCCACCTGCTTCAATAAACGATCTTATCGCGTCCGGTCTCTTTTCCCTGATATAACTTCTCATCTGCCCTGCGGATCGCCATTTCCATACCATCGTTCTTATCGTACTCTTCCAGTCCAAACGTCATGGTAATGCGGATCTCCTCATTTTCATACGACACCGTCAGCCTGTGGATCTCGTCATAAATCTCCTGCAACACATCATATGCCGCATCGCCGTTTCTGCCATAAAATACAAACAGGAACTCCTCGCCTCCCCAGCGGCACACCCTTCCATATGTTTTCATTTTGTCCATGAAAAGTTCAGCCACTGCCTTTAACACTTCATCACCTGCATCATGCCCATAGGTATCATTGATCCTTTTAAAGAAATCAATATCTGCAATGGCGATCGATACAAAGCCTGCATTTCCTATTTCATAATCATACTCCACTGCACGGATATATTCCCACATGCTCCGGCGGTTCCAAAGACCGGTAAGTGCGTCAACAGAAGCGATCTTTTGCAATTTTGTATTATACCGTACAAGCTTCTGTTCCATTTTCTGGGCATCCTTCGTAAATATGATCATAATAGCGGTGATCTGCGCAAAAATAAAAATGGTATTTAAAATCTGTATCAGAACACTTATGCCGGGATCCAGCGGGCTGTATGGTTCAAAATTCCGGGCGTAGGCATACAAAGCCAGACGGAGTGCACATGCTCCGACAGCATTCAGCACTTTTCTCCGCTCTCCTGCAGTACTCACCGTAAAGTTCAGCGCAAGAAATGCAAACAGATAATGCTGTACTCCGCAATCCCAGCCAAACATCACAATAAACAGGATGATCCACACGATCATAAGTATCTGTGAGATCCACGCTGACTCTCTTGTGTGATTCCAGTACGTTGTGTAAAAAGATAACACATAGCATACTCCGCACACCAGACAGCCACCCACATTCATCCAGTCGCCCATGCTACAGAAAACTGCCATAAGGCAGAGAAAATATCCAATGAAGATCAGCGCACTGATACGCAGTGTCACCGCTGTTTTCTTTGTTTCATTCTCATTCTTTACATCTTCAAAAATCAAATCAAGGATTTTGTTCATTTTCCCTTTCTCCGTTGCTATTTTAGGACTGTCTCATTTATGTCATCCTTTCTCCTACAAAAATAGTACTTTTTTACAGATATAAAGTCAACTTATTTCTGACAATTTTTGACTGAGAATCCGAATTTTTATTTTGACTACTATGAATATTTCTTTTTACTTTTCATTTAAAGTACGCATGGAATTTAAGATTGCGATGACAGAAACTCCTACATCCGCAAATACGGCCTCCCACATATTCGCCATACCAAGTGCGCCGAGGATCAGAACAAGTGCTTTTATTGCAAGTGCAAACACAATGTTCTGTTTTACAATGCGGAGTGTCTTTCTTGCAATCTTAACAACCGATGCAATCTTTGTCACATCATCATCCATCAGGACAATATCCGCTGCTTCGATCGCCGCATCGGAACCCATGCTTCCCATTGCGATTCCGATGTCCGCTCTGGTGAGTACCGGAGCATCATTGATTCCATCTCCAACAAATGCAAGACGCTCTTTTTCTTTTTCAGCTTTTAAGAGTGCTTCCACCTGCTCTACTTTACCACCCGGTAACAGTTCTGCATGTACCTCATCGATACCAAGTGTCTGTGCCACTGTCTCTGCAGCCTCTTTGCGGTCTCCAGTCAGCATAACCGTATGTCTGACGCCCACCTGTTTCATGTCGTGGATTGCCTCTTTTGCTCCATCTTTAATGGTATCGGAGATGACAACCGCTCCTTCAAATACTCCATTGCATGCCACATAAACAACTGTTCCCATGCTCTTGCAAGGTGTATAAAAAATACTCTCTGACTTCATGAGTTTTTCATTTCCGAGTAATACGGTTTTTCCGTCGATCACAGCTTTGATTCCGTGTCCTGCGATTTCCTCTGTGTTTGTCACACGGTTTAAATCCAGCTCTTTTCCGTAAGCTTCACGGATGGAATTTGCGATTGGATGATTGGAATAGCCCTCTCCCAATGCTGCAAGTTCGATCAGTTCCTCTTTGGAACCGTTTTCGGTGATGACATCTGTCACTTTAAACTCGCCTTTGGTCAGTGTTCCGGTCTTATCAAAAACAATTGTGGTCATCTCTGCCACTGCCTCTAAATAGTTGCTTCCTTTTACAAGGACACCGATCTTAGACGCTGCACCGATTCCTCCGAAGAATCCTAAAGGAACGGAGATCACCAACGCACACGGGCAGGAAATAACAAGGAAAATACATGCTCTCTGAATCCATTCTGCAAATCCACCGCCAAGAATGATTGGTGGAAGGAATGCAAGTACAACTGCCGCACAAACCACGATCGGCGTATAGTATTTTGCAAACTTTGTAATGAAGTTTTCTACATGTGCCTTTTTGCTGCTGGCATTTTCAACCAGTTCCAGAATCTTCGCAACTGTAGAATCATCAAACTCTTTCGTTGTGCGCACCTTAAGAAGTCCGCTTCCATTTACACAACCGCTGATAATCTCGGAACCTTCTGTTACTTCTCGCGGAACCGACTCTCCGGTCAGTGCAGAAGTATCTACAAAGGATGTTCCCGATACAACCACACCATCGAGAGGAACTCTCTCTCCTGCTTTGATGACGATCTCTGTACCAATCTCTACATCATCCGGATCAACCTGTTTGAGCTTTCCGTCTTCTTCAATATTCGCATATTCCGGACAGATATCCATCATTGCACTGATTGACTGGCGGGAACGGTTGACTGCATAACTCTGGAATAACTCCCCGATCTGATAGAACAACATAACCGCTACCGCTTCCGAATATTCCTTTACTCCAAGTGCACCAAACGTTGCTATACACATCAGAAAATTCTCATCAAATACCTGACCA
>OLYC01001561.1_pt1 | contig 15458 bp, 15 predicted proteins | sample 1674271 | NCBI WGS metagenome assembly OLYC01 (sample SAMEA103958154, study PRJEB25191) | human gut metagenome
GGCGCCGGGGTTGATGACAAGGATCTTCATATGGGGGTTCCCTCTCTTTCTCTTACGGTATCGAATACTTCGTCAAAAATTTCACCGAATCACTTAATGAACTATTCACAGTATGGCACTTTCCATCGGGTTTGTCAACGGCGTTTTCCCGTTGTGTCGGACGCTTTGAAAAATATCGGCGTTGTGAACAAAAAAAGAAGGCGCTCAGTCGTGAAAACGACCAAGCACCCCAATGGCACTATGCATTTCGCGGTGCGCGAGTCCGCCATAGCAACAGCCCGCCGCCCAATATGGACAGCAACGCGATGACCTGAGACACGGAGAGGATGCCGATGAAACCCCGATACGTGTCGCCCCGAAAAAATTCCAGCACGAACCGCCCCACGCTGTACACCAGCAGATACCAACCCAGCATCCGCCGACCGTCCATTCCCCGCCGCGACATCTGCCACAGCAGAAAGAACAGTCCGAACACCAGCGCTGCCTCGATCAGCTGCACCGGCAGCAGCGGCACGCCGTTGGGCGCGATCTCCGAGTGGGTAAAGGCAATGCCCAGCCGCTCCGACGGCTTTCCATAGCAACAGCCCACGCAGAAGCAGCCCAATCGGCCGAACCCGTGGATCAGCGGCACGATCGGCAAATAGGCCCTTGCCAATAAAGCAAATTGACATCCTGCCAGCTTTGCATAAAGCCAAACGGCTGACAGAATACCATACAGGCCGCCATAAAAGACAAAGCCCGCATATAAATACTTACGGAAAAACGCCCCGATATCAGATGTCAGCAGAGGCAGATCTGTCCGCAATTCCGGGAGTACCGTCAGCAGCGATAGCAGCTTGGCGCCCACAAACATGCCAAGCAAACCATAAATAAATACCAACTCCGCGTCAGCCGCTGTCTCCGGAAAGCGCTTTTCCGCCCTGCGCAGATACAGAACCGCCAGCGCGGTTCCCAAAGCAGCCATCACACCGTACATAGCCACACGGTGTGCAAAAATAGTAATATAAGGCAGCATACAACTCCATAAAAACGATACGCTGTGCCGCCGCGGCACAGCGTATCGCCTTTGCATAAGCAGTTCGTTTGATTAATAGAGCATACCAGCGGCGCCAATAGCACCAGCGCAAGCCACGCAAGCCACAAAAGCGATACCGCCACCGATCAGGCCGATCAGGGACAGCACGAAACCGGCAGTACGCAAGCCGCCCATAAAGCCAGCCTTCTTCGCATTACCAGCGCAGACCAAACCCACGATGCCCAAAATGACAGACACGATAGACGTATAGCCAAAGAATCACAGCACAACAGCGATAATACCCAGTACCAAGCTGGCAACTGCTGCGCCCTTGCCGGGGACATTCTGATTGTTTTCCATATTGTTTCTCCTTTCACACAAGTATGCTTATTATAGAAGAAATTTGTCGAAATGTCAACAGATATTCTTGCTTTTGTCACATTTATTTTCTAATCTCCCAAAAATTTCCTGTTTTTTTCTTGCCGAGCGGAAAATAAGCGCCACGCTCTGTTATTCGTACTTTCCCCATCCCCGCAGCAGGATCTCCGCCATGGCGATGCCCCGCTGGGCGATATCGAAGTTCCCCTCGTAGATGCGCCACTCCAGCAGCGTGCCGCGGTGCAGCGTCACCAGATACTCCACTGCCATGTCGCCGTCATACCGGGCATCGATAAAGCCGTCCCGGCGGCACAGCTCCACCAGCTCGGCGAGCACCCGGTAATAGATACGGTGCTCATTGCGCTGCAAAGCGCCCTGCTCCGGATACTTCATGGCGTGGATGAACGCCTTGTACAGCACCGGGTCGCTGCTGCTGATCCGCAGGGACTGCCCCACGAAGTCCAGCAGCTTTTCACGGGAAGTACGGGCACTGTCCGCCAGATATTCCGCCTCCAGCGTCAGGTACGCCGCGTCCACATGGCTGGTGACCTGAATGGCCAGCTCGTCCTTGCTCTTGAAGTAATGGTAGATATTGCCCACGGAGCAGCCCGCCTTCTGGGCAATCTCCTCCACGGATACATTTTCAAAGCCCTCCCGGTCAAACAGATCCAGCGCCACATTCTGGATGCGGCTACGCATCTCCAGCGCCTGCTGCTTGCGGGGGGTGAGTCTTTCTGCCATAATCAGTGAACCCCTCAATGAATTTTCCCGAATCCTATCATAACGTGAAACCGGAACGGTGTCAAGTATTTGTCTGTTTACATTGTGAAAGTTGGGGGATTTCGTCCCTGCGGGGACGATACACTTTTGCCCGCAGCGGCAAAAGTGCCCAAAAACGCTGCTTAAACCTGCGGTTTAAGAATCCGCCCGCGCTATACCGCATTTTTCATTGGTACACAGTCACAAATACGTACACGCCATAGCGCGCCGGGAGGTAAAGGAACCGGAGAGCGAAACATCTTTTCCGCAATTATTCAAAAAATAGTAATGACTTTTCCCACCATATAGGGTACAATGTAACGCAAAGTCCCATTCAAACCAACAGGAGGAACCTTCCTTGAAAAAGCTCTATGACGCGGTGCAGCGCTTCTGCGCCCGGCACCCCCGTTTCGGCATCCCCAATCTGATGCTCTACATCGTGGCAGGCAACGTGATCGTCTATCTTCTGATGATGTTCACCCAGGCCAACGACGCCAACGCCTTGGCGTTCCTGACGCTGAACACCTCCGCCGTGCTGAAGGGCGAGCTGTGGCGCATCATCACTTACGTGTTCGTTCCCACCAGCAGCGGCATCTTCTGGCTGCTGATCAGCCTGTATTTCTACTACTGGATCGGCTCCACGCTGGAGCGCCAGTGGGGCACCGCCAAGTTTACCCTTTACTACATCAGCGGCGTGCTGCTGACGGCAGTCGGTGTGCTGATCGCCAGCCTGATCTCCGGCCAGAGCTACACCGTGGCGGGCTCCTATTACGTGAACCTGTCCATGTTCTTCGCCTTTGCGTTCCTGTTCCCGGATACGCAGGTGCTGCTGTTCTTCATTGTCCCCATCAAGATGAAATGGCTGGCCTATCTGGACGCGGCGCTGTTCGCCGTTGACGTGGTGCGCAGCCTGCTGGCGGGCAACTGGGGTGGCGCGCTGCTGCCGGTGATCGCTCTGCTGAACTTTGCCGTGTTCATCTGGCCGGAGGTACATTACATGGCCGACCGCGCCGCCTACCGCCACCGTCCCCAGACGGTGCAGTTCAAGCGGGCGGCTCAACAGCAGCAAAAGCAGGAACAACAGCAGGGCTATCATCACAAGTGTGCCGTCTGTGGCCGCACGGATACCGATTATCCCGACCTGCAGTTCCGCTATTGCAGCAAGTGCGCCGGCTATCACTGCTTCTGTCAGGATCACATTTTTACCCACGTCCACTTCACGGAGTGAAAACGTTTTATGGGAAAGCTTGTCATTTCTCTGACGTATAAAAAAGAGCCCTGTTCCTTGCGGAACAGGGCTCTTTTTTACTCTTTAGTGGGTCTTTGCGGTGGTGTCGGTCTTGGTGGTGGTCGTGCCGGTGGCAGCCGCAGCGTCCTTCAGGGGCCAGGTGGTGGGATCGGCGGTATCCTCGATCATCTTGCAGACGATCAGATAACGGTGGTTGTCGTCGCCGTTCTTGCACACCGACAGGATCAGCACCCGGTCGCCGGCCACAGGCTTATTGGCCTTGTCCAGATTGGTGGTGCCGTCCGTCTCCTTCCACAGCTGGTCGAAGAAGCTGTTGAACACGTCAGCGTTGGTAAAGTCGTGGTAGTAAATGATGTGGCTGGTATCATACTGCACGCCGCCCACGATCTGATAGGTCACGCGGCGATCCTTCTGATACATATACACCAGATGCTGCTGGCTGAAGTCCATGTTCTTCAGCATGCTCTGCAGGCCGCCGAACATGGTGCGGTTGGCCTGATTGTGGCCGTACAGCACGGTGACGGGATCGTTCAGGTCGCGGCTGTTGATGACCTTACCCTCGCACTCGGCCTCGCTGAAGATGGTACCGGCCTTGTTGCTGTTGCCGTCCAGATCGCGGCTCAGATAGAAGTTGCGGTCCGTGGGATGCTGGGCCACGGGATAGGACAGCTCGTGATCGGTGCCCAGGATCTTGGCGAAGTCGGGAACCTCCAGCCATGCGTACACGTCCTTATACTTGGCGAAGGTCTCCTCCATGCCCGCGGGCTCCACAACGGGAGCGGGCTCCACGCGGTTTTCGGTGTCGTCCGGATCCACGATGGAAGGCTTGTTGGCGTCGTTGTTGTCATCGGGCGTCGTGTCGCCGCCGCAGCCTGCCAGCGCCAGAACCAGGACCAGAGACAGAGCCAGGATCAGACAGCGGAGGAGGGTGCGGCTATTAAAGCGATCAATCAATTCTTTCATATTTTTTCTCCTTTCGCATGGCCGGGAAGCTCACCGTCCGGCCCATGGGGAACAGTGCCGCGCAAAAGCCACAGCACTTAAAGCCATGATACCATATAATGCCGCCAAAAGCAACCATAAATTTCTCGACCAACAGGAGAGAATGGAAAGAACTACCAGCTGACAGGGTGATTCCAGGCGGCGAACAGCGCCTCAAACCGGGCCCTCTGGGCGGGTGTCATGCGGCTCTTGTACTGGCCCAGCAGCGTGTCCGCCTGCTGGACGTTGCCGCTTTTCAGATAGTTCCCCATGGCCCGCTCCAGGCTGTCCGCCGCCGTGGAGCTGAGGGAGGCGGTGTTGCCGATGCTGGACACGGCGTCGGGAACGGTGGCGGAGGTCTGCATGCCCTTCTGCTCGGCGGCGGCCTTGTCGGCAAAGTAGTTCAGCAGCATCTGATAGTTCTTCAGATCGCGGCTGCTGATCTGGTCATAGCCGCTCTGGGCCTGGGCCACCTCCTTCTGCCACGCGGCCACCTCGTCCTGCCAGCGGTCGTACTCCGCCTCCTGCTGGCCCTGCAGAAGCTGATAGCGCTCCAGCAGCGCGTCGCCTGCGTCCCGATAGCGGCTGTACGCGGCGGATTGCAGCTGGGGCAGCACATCGGACAGCTTTGCCAGATACTGCTGATAGGACTGCTGTCCGGCGGACTGGGCATAGCTGGAGCCGTAGCCGCCGGTGAGCTGGGCGGCCTGTCCCATGGTGTCCTCCATGGCGGCGCGGCCCTGGCTGGCGTACTGCCGGGCATAGGACTGATAGGCACTGTCCGCCGCCGGATCGTAGGAAAAGCCGGGCCGGGCGCTGATCTCCTGATACAGCGCCTCCAGCTGGGAGGCAAAGCTGGATGCATAGTCCTTGGGCCGCAGCGCCGAAAGACTGTCCAGCAGGCTGCGGGCCGCGTCCACATCGCCGGAGGGGGTATAGCCTTTCTCCAGCTTCTTCAGCGCCGCGGCAGTGCCGTCGGATACCCTGCCCAGGGGGAGGTTGGAGGAGCCGCCGGAGGAGGTGGAGGCGGGGGCGTAGGAGGTCTGCCCGGCCAGCAGGCTGCCCCAGGTCTCCTTGCCTGCGATGCCGTCCAGCTTCAGGCCGTTCTTCTTCTGATAGTCCCGCACGGCGGCCTGCGTTTTCGCGCCGAAGATGCCGTCCACGGCCAGACCGTAGCCGTGCTCGTTCAGCACGGTCTGCAGCTTGCTGACGGCGCTGCCGGTGGAGCCGTAGCCCACCTGGCGGTAAGTAGATGCCATATGATCGTCTCCTTTTCAAATGTGATGAAAGTGGTGTTCAGCTCAGGCGCTGCCACACATATACCGCCAGATAGGGCGGCATCATGTCCACCGCCTCGCCGCCGCCGCTGGACTGGGTGTCCACGTCCAGCGTGTGGTTGTGGCTGATGGAGATGGCGTCGGTGCGCAGCTCACGGCTGCCGGAGCCGCCGCCCCAGCTCTCGGCATAGGCGCCGGAGCCGCTGCCGCCCTGGGCGATGTTGGGGATGCCGTGGTCGTGGCTGATGGACTCTGCCCCGGTGTGACCGGTGATGTGGTGGGCGTGGGGCGGCAGCTGCTGGGCGGTCAGCGTGCGCTGCGCCTGTCCGCCGGTGGTCCCGGCGGCGTAGCTCTCACCCGCCGCCAGCAGGAAGCGATTCTGGATCCGCTGCCATGTGCCGCCCAGCACCGTGCCGGGGTCGGCAGCGGCGGTGGAGAGATACAGCGCTCCCACCGGGTACAGCAGGTCGAGAAGCGTCCTGCCGCCCACCGTCAGGCTGCCTGCCGCCACCCTGCCCGCCACGGTCACATCGCCGTCGAACCCCGCGTCCCACGCGCACTGCAGCGTGGGGCTGTCCGCCAGCTTGCCGAAGGCCGCGCCCACGCCTCCGGCCCGGAGATGGAAGGCCACCGCCGCGTTGGAGGAGGTGTAGCTGATGGCCCTGACGCTGCCCACCGTGTCGATGGCGGACAGCTCCACCTCATAGGTGGTGTCCTTGTCCAGCGCCTCGGCGATCTGGGCGGTCACGCCGCTCACCAGCGTGGTGTAGCCGCCGTAGACGCCGCCCACCGGACGGTACCGGGCCCGCAGCGTCACGGTGTTCCGGCCGTCCAGCGGCCAGCAGCTGCCGGACGACTTCACCCGCAGACAGGGCCCGCCGCTGTCCTCCACCCCGGCGGCATTGCACCGGAAGGCCGCCGATGTCCGCAGCGACGGCATCTGATAGTCGAATACCGACACTGCCGGCGCGGTGACGGTGGTGGTGCGGCCCCGGGAATCGGTGACCACGGCGGTGGGCGTCAGGGTGCCCGCCATGCCGATGGGTGCCGTGACGCCGGAAAAGCCCGATACGCTCTGCCCGGCAAAGGTGAACCGGCACCCCGCCAGCGACGCGCCGCCCACGGCGCTGGCCTCCACCGCGTACTGCAGGCAGCTCATGCCCCGCACCCACAGTCCCCACTGCTCCAGCAGCGCGTTGTCGTTCACCAGCGTCACCGTCAGCGCGGCGCTGGGCCGCATGCTGTCCGGCACATAGGCGGTAAAGGCGTAGTCCTTGGTGCAGTAGCTGGGGTTGCTGAGCTGGGGGATGCCGCTGGTAAACGCCACCGTCATGGTCAGCGTGCCGCTGCCGGACACGCTGTCGGGGATGGCCAGGGACAGGCTCTCCTCCGGCGTCCAGCGATAGACCACCCTGGTGTTGTCCTGGGAGACGGTCTCCAGTTCCGCCGCCGTCACATCGGCGCTGACGCCCTGAAAGTCATAGTGAAAGCGGAAGCTGTACTGGGCCGAGGGCCGCGTCACCACCAGGGTGTTGGCCTGGCCGATGGTGATGTCGCCCCAACTCAGGTTGAAGTCCTTTTCCGTATACGCCATAGCTTACCCTCCAATCCATTTGAATGTCAGCCCGCTGCCGCTGTCCATGCGCCACGAGCCGATGCCGATGCTGTCCAGCACCGTGATGTTGGTGATATACAGCCGGTTGTTGGACACATAGGCGATCTCCGTGCTGTCCTGCCAGAAGCTCAGCTTCTGGGCGGTGAACACCGCCCGGAAGTTGTTCTGATCCACCACCTTTTTGCCGTCGGTCTCCGTGGTGGTCAGATTCTGGCCCACCGCCACGCCATAGACCGGGGCGGGCCCGTCATAGTACACGATGCCCGTGCGGATATAGCCCTCCGTGTCCAGCCGGTAGCTGGAAAAGGCGGCGTCCACCGCCGCCACATTGGCGGCCAGATCGCTGCAGAAGCTGTAATACTGCGTCAGCGCCGCCGGATTGGCCTCCAGATAGGCGCTCAGCCGCTGCACATAGGTGCCGAACTGGGAGGCGGCCACATATTTCTCCCCCAGCCGTACCTCCAGCTGCTCCATATTCCGCGTCACCTGCTTTGCCGTCTTGATGATCATGGCCCGCAGGTTCTGGAACTGCTCGTTGTTCTCCGACGCGGCATCGGCGGCGGAGGCGCTGGCGGCGGCTCCGGCCCGCTTCCACTGTCCGCCTCCGGCGGATGCGCCGCCGCTCTCCAGGGCGGCCAGGGCCATATTGAGCTGCTGGGCCATCTGAAAGAGATAGGAGTACTGCTGTGTCAACTGCTGCTGTACCGACCCGTTGGGATAGGGCGGCATGGGAAAATCGCTCACGGCAGATCACTTCCTCTCTCATACACGGCGCTGATGCTGTAAATGCGGCAGCCGCCGTGACCGGTGAGCCGCAGCCGGAGCTGGGGACAGCGCACCGGCCGCACCGCCAGCAGTCCTGCCCGCAGGCGGCGTCCGTCTCCCTGCAGGCTCCCGGCATAGTGCCAGGTGCGCCCCTCGTCATAGCTGACGTGGGCCTTCACCCACGCGCCGCTGTCCGGCGAGAGCCGCAGCTCCAAGCGCTGCAAAAACTTCTGCTCCGGCGTGTCCAGCCCCAGCTCGCCCGTCTCGGCGTACCAGTCAGGCGCCGCCTCGTCGCCGTCAGGCGCGCCCTGCAGCGCCGTGACGCCGTCCGCCGTCAGGCCGTACAGCACGCCGCCGGATACGGCGAACTGCTTCACCCGCAGTCCGTCCTGCCGGTGCCACAGGCCCCGCGCCGTGTCGTAGGCGAAGAGATGATCCCTGCCGCTTCGCCGGGCCGACAGCCAGTAGCGGCCCTCCGCTGCGCCGCCCACGGCGCTTTCATACCGCTCGTCGCCGAAGCAGGCGGATACCAGCCGGGGCATGCTGCCGTCAAAGGCGTACACGCCGCCGCTGCCGTGGAAATACAGCACGCCGTCCGCCACCGCCAGGGAGCGGCTGCTGCCCTGCTTCACGCCGGGGCACTGCAGCGACGTGATCTGGTGCGCGCCCGCGGCGCTGATGTACAGCCGCTCCATGCTGTGCTCCTTGAAGAACAGCACCGTCCCCAGATAGGCCGCCGCGCCGGTGAATACGCCGTCGCTGCCCCGGTCGGCGGCATAGCTGTCGGTGGACAGCCCTGCAAAGGTGTTCCAGTTGCGGAAGTCGCCCAGGGCGCTGCCGTACACGGCGTTGACGGCCTGCCCGTCCACGATGCCGTACTTGCAGCCCCACAGCCGGTTGCCGCACTCCACCACGAAGTCCATGTCCGGCACATAGCGCCGCACCGTCACGGCGGTGGTCTGCTCCCCCTCAATGGCGGCCACGGCGCCGATGACGATGGCGTCGTCACCGCATTGCAGCAGCGTCCAGGTGCCGTCCGCCGCCGCCCCGGTGCAGCCGGAGACCGTCACGCCGTCCCCGGCGGAAAAGCCCAGCCCGATGCCCGCGGCGCTGATTTTCATGGCCGCGTCGTCCACCGCCTGCCACATGACGCCGTCATAGCGCATCAGCGCCGCGCCGCTGCCGGTGTCCAGCCACAGATCGCCGCTCTCGGCGCCGGTAGGTGCCGCTGCCCCGGCGGTATAGTCCTCATATTCCGTGCCGTCGCTGCGGCACAGGGCAAAGGTGACGGTGCCGGTGGTCTGGCTGGTGTTTTCCAGACTGCCCTTGTCGCTGAGATCCTGGGTGTTGACGTACTTCTTATCGGGCCAGATCAGCAGATACGCCCCCATGGATACCAGCTGCTTTTCCCCGTCCGTCAGCGTCAGGTCGATGGCCGCCCCGTTGATGTACAGCGTGCCGCCGTCCACCCAGATCAGGCAGTCCTTGGCGCAAAGCCCGTTGGGCTTGTCCAGCGCCATCACGGTCTTGCGCTTGCCTCGCACCGACAGCGTGGGATAGCCGTCCCCCGTCAGGTTCTCCATCCGGGCGAAAGCCCCCAGTGGTGTCCTGGGCCGCGCGTCATAGCCCAGAAATTTGCTGACCGTCACGCGCTGCTGCGCCGGGGCCTTGCATTGTGATAGAAACATGCCGTTCCTCCTTCCTTACACGGGGGCGGGAGAGAATACTCTCCCGCCCCGCCGCGCTAGCATAATTTCAGGGCCCTGACGTTTTGTGTGGGCGCGGTGGTGCGGCATACATAGTCCCGATAGGTCAGCAGGCCGTTGTTCCAGTTGGCTGCCGCGCTGTTGTACCGGGCCATCTCGCCGTTGCAGTAGTGGATCTGCGCCTCCACATAGTGGCGGTACAGCTCGTCATAGGGCGCTTCCACCGCCAGCGCCGCATCCTCCTCCAGTGCCGCCAGCGGCCCTGTCACCCGGCAGATCTCCCGCAGCACGAAGCCCTCCGCCTGCGCCAGCCACCGCAGCTTCTCCGCCCTGGTGTACTGGTTGGGCACCAGCGCGTCCACCTGCTCCAGCACCTGCTTTGCTGTGATGTTCGCCATGGCTGCCGCCTCCTCAGTCGGCCATTCTGTCCACATAGCGGCGGGCCTCCTCCGCCATCATGCGGCTGTTCACCAGTACCTCCGCCACATAGTCGGGCACCTCCACCTGCACGCCCTTCATGATCTTGAAGCTCCGGCCGTTGACGGAGACGATGACGAAGTTCTCCTCCTGCTTGCGGCCTCTGGGGATGGTCACGCTGACCGTCTCCGCAGCCCTGTCCTGCTTCTTTTCCATATCACGTTCCTCCTTTGTTGTTGTGCGTAGGGCGGGGTGTGGTCACCCCGCCCTACGCATATCTGCATGATCTTTTGTAGGGCGGCATGACTACATGCCGCCGCCGTATAGCGGTGAAATCCTTTTTGCCAGTTTAGTTGGCCTTATCCTCGCCGGAATAGCTGCTGCCGCACTCCACGCGGACGATGTACTCGTCGTACAGGATGGCGGCGGCGTGGATGCCCTTCCAGCCCACGCTGGAGCGCTGATCCAAGGGATCGGCGGTGCCGGAGGAGCCGCGGGGCTTCACGATGACCTCGGTGCCCTCGCTGAGATCCACCACGCCGTAGGCACCCTTGCCCACGAACAGGCAGCCGTACACGGCCAGACCATCCTTGCCGCCCTCGCCGGGATAGATGACGTCGTTGTCCGCCAGGGTGACGGCGCTGTCCAGCGTCAGCTGGCTGGCGGTGTTGGCCGTGACCTTCGCCCGCTTGCCGCCGCACAGCACATAGCGGCCCACCAGTGCCCCGGCGGCCACGGTGCCGCCGTCAAAGCTGACGGTAGTGGAGCCGTTGGCGGCGGCGCTGGCGGTCAGCGTGCGGCTGCTGCTGGCCAGATCGTCGCCGCGGAAGATCTTGGCCTCGGTGGTCTCCACGAAGCGCACGCCGTGCAGCTCACCGATCTCGCCGGAGAATAGCTCTGTGGCGGCGGCGTACTGATGGGCGGCCACCCAGTCGGGGTCGTTGCGCAGGTCGAAGGCCACGCTGGGATGGATGATGCAGACGTACTTGCCGTCAAAGGTAGGCGCGTTCATCTTCTTCAGCTCCGTGGCGGCGCGGGCCACCAGCTCCGCGGTCATGACGCAGGTCTTGTCCAGCCCGTAGCGGTGCAGATTCTCCACCTTCTTGCCGTCGGTGTCCTTGCCGGGGGCGTAGATGACGTGGGTGCCCTGCTGGATCTCATTGCGGGTCACGGTGTCCAGGGTCAGACCCATGTTGGCGCCGTGACGGTCGGTGATCTCCAGCACCACGTCGTCGATAGCGGTCAGATCCAGCATGTCGGACACGGTGGTGTAGTCGCCGTACTGGCTCAGCTCCTTGGTGATGTAGCTGACGGTGATGCCGCTGCCGTCGGGGGTCACGCCCTCGGTCAGCGGAGTCAGCGCCTTGTCAAAGGAGCCGAACTTGCGCCACTCCACGGTCTTGCCGCCGCCCACAGGCAGAGGCTTGGTGGCGGCGAACTGGTTGTGCACCAGCGCGGGCTTGGCGTTTTCCAGCAGCTCCATGCCGTAATAGGTTTTCATTTCGGCGCTGAGACTCTGGGTGCCGGTGGTCTGTACGTTGCTGTCAGCGAAGCGCTGCAGATCAAAAGTATGTGTCATTGCCATAGTGATACTCTCCTTACTATAATAATGTAGTGTGAAAAATACGCTGCTCCCCGGCGTCAGGAGCGCCTTACGCCCGAATAGGGGAAGTGCCGTCTGCGGTAGCCCGCGACCCCGCCCGGAATTCCGGACATCTATATGAAAAGCCTGCCCTGCCCACCCCACCGCTAAATGGCAAGGTATCGTCAAACCGTCGTAGGGGCAGACAACTCTGTCTGCCCGTTTTGGAAAATTCCGTGCCTCCGGGCACGGGTCACTTTTGGCCGCTGTTCCAAAAGTGACCAAAAGAACAGCCAGAAACCCAGGTTTCTGGACTTCCTGCACGCTGTACTGATTACGAATCTGCGGCCTTGTACCACGCGTTCACAGAACATGGCTGTTTTCGTTGCGTATGACGTATCGCCTGTCCTTCCTGCGCCGCTGCCGCTCACGCTCTCAACGGTAGAACCCAAAACGTTATTCGGCGTAAGAATCAGCGGTAGCGGCGCGGGAGCAGAGACGATCCCTTTAACCGAAACGAAAAAGGAAATATTACGCGAACGTGTGGCAGGCAGTTACAATGCTGTTTGCACGATAGCGCACAAGGAAGTGAAGAAACCATCGGTTTCTTCCGGCTCTTTTGGCTACTTTTCCAGCTGTTGGGAAAAGTAGCCCGCCGGAGGCCGTCCTCGCCCCGGAGGGCGAAACGCCCCCTCAAAACCGAATCTTCTCCCCCCGCTGCACCCGTCTCCGGATATCCGCCAGCTGGGCAGAGTCCAGCGCCTTGGGATCGGTGCGGGTCACGGCGCTGCTGCTGTGTCCGCCGTTCTCCGCCACGCGCCTTCCACCGCTGGCGATGGCGCGGCTGCACTGCTCTGCCGCCCGCTTTGCGCCGTAGCGCATGGCCTGCGCCAGCAGCTCGCGGCTGTGCACCACCTCATAGGCGGTGCGGCCGTCCACGCCCGCCGCGATCAGGCGGCCAAAGGCCGGATCGCGCATCTCCCGCTGCCAGTCGAAGCCGCCGTATACCCGGCGGATGTCCTCCGCCTGACGGGCAAGGCGCTCCACGCAGCCGTTTTCAAAGCTGCGCTGCTCCGCCGCCTGACGGCGCAGCGCCTCGTTTTCCTGCCGCAGCGAGCGCAGCCGTCCGTCCAGGATCTTCTGCACCCGCTGCTGAAAGGGCTGCTTGCACCGTCCCTGGATCAGCTCCTCAAATTCGGCGGCGCTGTCCGTCTCCGGTGTGGTCTGGGTCACTTCCTGTTCCTCATGCATGGCTGTCCCTCCTTGTCCGCAGGTCTTTCACCTTCACATAGTCTCCATAATGCTGCTCCAGCAGAAGCACGCCCTGCCGCTCCAGTGCGGCGGCGGTGGCCTCCATCAGAATGCTGACGGCGGCGCACAGAATGTCCTGCCCTCTGGGGCCGCTGCCGCTGTGACCCCGTGCCCACAGGGCGTTATCCTTCAGCGTGACGTGAATCATCGGGGCCGCACCACCTCTCTGGACTGCTGGCGGCTGCGCTCCATGGCGCTGTGGCTCTCCTGCACCGCCTTTCCCGCACTGGCTGCGGCGTTCTGACCGCCGCCCTGCTCCGCCGACAGACTCTCCGCCAGATGGGTGCCCTTCGCCTCGTCCACCACCTGCGCCAGCTGCAAAAGCTGCTGCCGCAGCGCCGCAATCTGCCGGGCCTGGGTCTGACCGCCGGAGATCACCCGTGCCAGCTGATCCTTGTTTTTGAACTCCATCAGCTCCAGACACCGCAGCGCCTGATCCGCCAGATCGTCCCGGAAGAAGCCCATCTGGAACAGCTGCAAGGCCAGCTGATTGGCCTCCGCCGTGCGATAGGGGCTCTCCCGCTCCGCGCCGATCTCCAGATCGAACTCCGGCACCCGGTAGGACACGGTCACGCCGTCGTCCATCACTCTGGGCTGCAGGCCGCTGTGGTCATAGCTGACGAACTCCTCCGTTCCCATAGCGCCCAGCAGCCGGAACTGCCGGGGAAGCTCATAGAATTGGCGGATCAGCTCGATGCACAGCGTCACCACGTCGGCAAAGGCCTCGTACCCGTCGTCGATCATGTTGCGGCTCAGCTTGCCGCTGCTCTCCTGCAAGGCGGCGATGGCGGTGCCTGCCGTTACGCCGGAGGCGGTGCCGCCGTTGGCCACGTCCCGGTTGCCTGCCGTTTCCTTCATCTCGCCGATCTTGTTGTTCAGGATCGCCACATACACGCTGTCCAGACTGCCCGCCCGGATGGGCGCGATGGAGTCGCTGCCCAGATTGCCGTTGGTGTGGACAAAGGGCCGCGTCCAGTCGGCGTACTCGTTTTCGTTCACCGCGCCGTCGGAGCGGATGAAGAACCGGGGCGTGGCGTTGGCCAGCGTGTTTTTCAGGATGGCCTGATTCATCAGGTCGATCTGCTTCTGGGGGCTCTTGCACAGGTCGATGTAGCCGTAGCCGCAGGGCGTCCCCTCCTCTGGGAACAGCACGTCGAACACGAAGGGGTATTTCCCGTGGTCGTACCAGCCCCGCTGGGCCATGCTGGGGCCGCAAGGCACCTGCCCCATCACGGGACGGCCATTTTCGTCCGCGCCCATCAGCTGCGTCTCGGTGGGCTGAACCGTGTCGTTCTCCGTGGCATACAGCACCGTTTCCCCCACGTACTTGCAGTATTGCAGTACCTTTCTGCCCTCCATGTTGGTGTGATAGTACCAGTCCACCACCAGCGACTTGTTGCTGGTGTCCACCGTGTCGTCATAGAGATAGCGGCTCAGGGTAAAATTACCCCGCCCCAGCTTGCCCTCCAGCTGGGGATACTCCGCCAGCAGCTTGTCGTTGTCCACCAGCTCCGTGGAGAAGAAGTGGGCACTGTCCTGAATGTCCGTCACACCCGGCTCCCAGAACAGGTTCAGCAGATCCATCCGCTTCACGCTGATGTCGCCCAGCCCGCCCAGCTTCGTGCCGTCCCAGAACACGCCGTACACGGCGCAGCCGGACTTCAGCTTGTACCACCAGGCGGAGGAATACGTCCGCTTGAACTGGTTTTTCTTCAGCACCACCGGCAGAATGCGGCTCAGCCGCTGAGCCTCCTGCCGGTCGTCCGGCTCACGGGGCAGCACCGTGGGAGCGGGATAGCAGTCCATGGCGTCGGCGTGCTTGGACAGGATGCAGTTCACCAGCCAGCCGCTGGCGGGCTGGGGGTCGCCGCTGTTGCCGCCCTGCCCCTCCTTTTCCATCTGCTCCCAGTGGCGCAGCTTCCAGAACTGCTCGTTGTCGATGATCCGCTGCTCCAGCCGGGTCTTGCCCTCCTTGTACTTTTTCAGGATGCCGTTGGCTCTGCGCAATTCCTCCGCCCCGATTTTGGGCCGCACCGGAAGCGCGCCGTCCGCCGCCGCCATGGCTGCCGCCGCGTCACGGGCAATGACGGACTGCGCCGTATCGTTGTGTTCCATAAGTACCTCCTTGTCGATGTAGGATGCCGTGGAAGTTCCTCCACGTCCCTGCGGCGTCACGGCGTCAACGTTGCCCTCGGATGGGCAACGCCCGGTAAAAAACTGGTAAATTTTTTGTAACATCTCCAGAACAGGCGGAAAATGCCGCCGTCCGTGTCCCTTTGCAAGCTTGACGGCGGCGGCGTACCGATGTATAATAAACTGATTTATTATCTGTATGGAGGACATGGGGTTATGTGGATCGCGGACGGCTGGCAGGATTATGAATTGCTCTCCTGCGGCGGCGGA
>OLYC01001563.1_pt1 | contig 15433 bp, 22 predicted proteins | sample 1674271 | NCBI WGS metagenome assembly OLYC01 (sample SAMEA103958154, study PRJEB25191) | human gut metagenome
CTTACCGGTAAAAGCGGGTACGGAAAAAGCCCCGGTTGCGGGCGTCTGCCTGCAACCGGGGCTTTGGGTTCCTTATTTTCGTTACTCTTATTCCATAACGGCGTTAGCGCCGGCGGCTTTAAGAGAAGCAACCATCTTTTCGGCCTCTTCCTTCGGAGCGGCTTCTTTAACGGTGCCGAGTTTTTCAACGAGGTTCTTAGCGTCAACGAGACCCAAACCGGTGATTTCTCTTACCGCTTTGATGACGGCAATCTTGTTACCGCCGATTTCTTTAAGAACTACGTTGAATTCGGTCTTTTCTTCTTCAGCGGGAGCGGCAGCGGCAGCACCTGCGCCTGCAACGGCAACGGGAGCGGCAGCGCTTACGCCGAATTCTTCTTCGATTGCTTTAACGAGACTGTTGAGTTCGAGAACAGTCATACCTTTGATTTCTTCAATGAATTTTGCGATATCAGCCATTTTAATATCCTCTCTTTAATTATTTTCGCCCTTAAATTAAGCGTTTTCGCGCTTTTCGGCAACCGCGTTAAGAGCAACCGCAAGACCGCCGATGATACCGGACAATGCGCCGGCGAGTTTTGCAACGAGTACTTCTTTCGAAGGAATCGAAGCGAGTGCTTTTACTCCGTTCTTGTCAACATAAGCGTTGTCGACGTACGCGCTCTTGAGAGAAATCTTGTCGTTGGTGGTTTTGCACATTTCGGCAGCGACTCTCGCGGCGCTCGTTTCGTCGGGACAGAACGCAACCGCCGTCGGACCGTTAAGATCCGCGTCGAAAGCGGTAACGTCGAGTTCGTTGAACGCGCGTTTCAATAAGGTGTTTTTAAGAACCTTATATTCGGTGTTCGTCTTTCTCATGTTGCAACGGAATTGAGTGTCTTCGGCGACGGTAAGGCCCTTATAGTCGATTAAAACTACCGACTTACTTGCCTGTATCTTCGCCTTGATGTCTTCTACTATTTGCTGTTTGGCATCTTTGTTTGCTGACATATTTACCTCCGTGCATATTTAACCGCAGAAAAAAGACCTTTTCACGCCGGGAAAAGCGCAAAAAGGTCATAAAAAACTTTATAAACTTTTTGAGTTTCACCTCGGCGGGGGCGTTAAAAACGCGTTAAAACCTGCTGTCTACGGTTATTACTGTTTTATTTTACCTTAAATTCAAGGCTTTGTCAAGCGATTATACGCCCTTGGGCGCAACTTTTACGCCGGGGCCCATAGTCGACGTGAGCGCGACGCTCTTTACGTACTGACCTTTTGCAGCGGCGGGTTTCGCTTTGACGATGGCTTCCAGAAGCGCGTTATAGTTTTCGACGAGTTTTTCTTTACCGAAACTCTTCTTGCCGATAGCGCAGTGGATGATAGCCTGCTTGTCGAGTCTGTATTCGACCTTACCTGCTTTAATATCGGCGATTGCTTTCGCAACGTCCATGGTAACCGTACCCGACTTCGGGTTGGGCATCAAGCCCTTAGGTCCTAAGAGTTTACCGATTCTGCCTACGACGCCCATCATATCGGGAGTAGTGATAACCGCGTCGAAATCGAACCAGTTTTCTTTCTGAATCTTGGCTACGAGTTCTTCCGCGCCTACGTAATCAGCGCCCGCAGCCGTAGCCGCGTCCGCCTTCTCGCCTTTCGCGAGAACGAGTACTCTTACGGTCTTACCGGTTCCGTTGGGAAGTACGATAACGCCTCTGACTTGTTGGTCTGCCTGTTTAGGATCTACGCCGAGTCTGCAATGGAATTCTATCGTTTCGTCGAATTTGGCTTTCGCGTTGTCGAGAACGATACCGATTGCCTCTTCCGCGTCGTATTGTTTGGTGCGGTCAAACGCCTTTATGCTGTCGGCGTATTTCTTTCCGTATTTCATTATCTAAAAGTCCTCCTTGTGGTTGTAACGGGGTTCGCCCCTCCCACTCTGATTATATTATTCCTCGACGGTTATACCCATGCTGCGAGCGGTACCCTTGATCATGCTCATAGCGGCTTCCAGAGAAGCGGCGTTGAGGTCGGGCATCTTCTGCTTTGCGATTTCTTCGACTTGCGCCTTCGTAAGTTTGGCAACCTTGTCCTTATTCGGTTTTGCGCTGGCGGTTTCGATTCCGCACGCTTTCTTGATAAGAACGGGAGCCGGAGGCGTTTTAAGTATAAACGTGAACGAACGGTCCTGATAAATCGTTATTACGCAAGGAATAATAAGACCGACTTCGTTGGCGGTCTTCGCGTTGAATTCCTTCGTGAAACCGGGAATGTTGATTCCGTAAGGTCCGAGGGTCGAACCTACCGGAGGTCCCGGAGTTGCCTTGCCCGCGGGTAATTGCAATTTGACCATAGCGGTAACTTTTTTAGCCATGTTTCTCCTCCAAAGAGAGTGGTTATAACGGGTACGCCGGTATAGTGGATTTAGCGCCCCTCCCACTTAAATATAAAAACCGAATATATCGGATTTTACGCGTCGTATAAACCTTTGATTTTATCGAGTTGGATAAAATCGAGGTCGACTTCGGTTTCTCTGCCGAACATAGATACCTTGACCTTCGCTTTCTGATTGGTTTCGTCAAGCCCTTCGACCACGCCCGTAAACGAAGCGAGCGGACCCGAAATGACGACGACCTCGTCGCCGACGGCAAGATCGCATTCTTCGACCTTTTCTTCGAGGCGCATTTTACGCACTTCGTCGTCGCCGATCGGAACGGCTTTACCCTGCGGACCTACGAAACCCGTAACGCCGCGGGTATTGGTAATCATAAACCACAAGTCGTTGGAATACACCATTTTAAGAAATACGTAGCAAGGCAGAATCTTCCTTTCGACGACCTTTTTCTTGCCGTTTTTCTCTTCGATGGTCTCTTCCATCGGGATTTTAATATCAAAAATGGTATCGGATAAGTTATTGTTCTCGATAAGTTTTTCTATGCTGTCCTTAACGAGAGCCTCATACCCCGAATAGGTATGAATAACGTACCATTTTGCGAGTTCCTCTTTACCCATTAAACACCTCGTCAACCTTTACGGATGAGTTTGAGCAACTCTTGAAGACCCAAATCCATGAGCAGAATAACGCCAAGAACCAAAAGTACGGTAACGAGAACGCAACCGAGTTGCTTCATAACCGTTTTGAAAGACGGCCACGTTACCTTCTTGAGTTCGGAGAAAACCTCCTTTATTTTGCCCCACATCCTCTTGAATATGTTGGGCTTTTTGTTCTTGTTCGTCTTTTTGGCGGGTTGCTGTTTGTTGTTGGCAACCGCGGTATTTTTATCCATAAGATAACCCCTTACGAATTACTTCGTTTCTTTGTGAACGGTGTGCTTTTTGCAGAAAGGACAGTATTTGTTTATCTCGATTCTGTCGGGATCGTTTTTCTTATTCTTATACTCGTCGTAATTTCTCTGCTTGCATTCGGTGCACGCCAAAGTTATTCTCGTTCTGTTTCCTTTTGCCATAGTTTTCACTTCCCAAAAAATTAACGCCCCCTACGAAGCGCTAATCTATTTTACAATAAGATTCTTGTTTTGTCAACGCTTTTTTATGATTTTTTTGAAAACACCGCGAATTATTTAGCCGAAAACGCCCGTTTTCAGCCGTTAGGGAACAATTCGGGGTGAAGTTGTCTGAATTTTTCATCTTTCTTCTTCTGGCAAGCCGCCGCGAGAGCGAGAGAATCGAATTCTTTCTTCTTTCTGCGGAGTTTGAAGCCGTGCGCTTCGGCGCATTGATCGATAAGCCTTTTGGCGTATCTCATTCCCCTTTCGGACTTAATGCGAAGAAGCACGGGGACGGTCGCGTAACTTACCTTTTTAGACACGTCTGCGCAGTGGTACTTCGGTTCGGTGTCTTTGATATCCATATTGAGATAGAGTTTGAGCGTCTTGCCCGCGACGGATATCTTGACGAAATGAAGTCTGCCGAGATTGATGCTGTCGAACTTTCTCGAAAGACGGGATTTGAGTTTGCTGAAACGAAGAGCGTAGTTTTTGAGTTCGTCGTATCTCTCCTGCATGACTTCGTCGCACGCGAGAATTTTCTGCGTGAACGTAGGCGAAATATAGGCGTGCTTGTACACCTTGACGGGAGCGACGGGAGTTGCAATCGGCGTTACGGCGGGAATCTCGACTTCCTGCGCGGTTACGCTCGCCGCGGTTTCGTCCGCAAGTCCTCTTAAACGACGCAATTCTTCGCTCGCGGAGAATTTCTCTTCGCTGACCGAAGTTCCTTGTCTGCCCGCGTTCGCGTTGACAGTTATTTTTTTGCCGTGAAACGTTCTCATATTTCTACCTCTTAAAAAGTCGATACGGAACCGACAGACACGTCGCCGTATACTCTCTTTCGTCTATTATAGCAAGTTAATCGTTTTTTTTCAAGCGATATAGCCCGATATTTGCGATTTTTTTATTTTTAACCGCTTTTAAGGCTTTATTCCACCTAAAAAACGTTGACTTTCGCCCGTTTCGGTAGTATAATGCGTTCGTTCGTCGGATATACCGACGGCTTCTCGCGTATCATTATATATACTTTATACGCGGAAAACGGGTAACTTATGGATATAGTCAATATTTTTTATTATCTCGCCGTGATCCTTCTGCTTGCCAAGAGTTTCGGACTTATAGCGAGGAAACTCGGTCTTCCGCAAGTCGTAGGCATGGTACTTGCGGGCATCGTCGTGGGGCTTCTCGGTAATTTCCACAAGTCCTGGGACGAAAACCCCGCGCTTTGGTTTTTCATGAAGCCGAGCGGTAAAGAAAAAGATATTCTGCACGCTTTTAGCCAAATAGGCGTAGTTCTGATATTGTTTTCGAGCGGACTCGAAACCAAACTCGACGACTTGAAGCACAGCGGACTTGCCGCCACCGTCATAGCGACGGCGGGCGTCATCGTTCCGATGCTTTTCGGTACTCTCGGCGCGCTCGCTTTTACGCACGGTTATTCGGAATACACTCACGATAAACTTCTCAACGGCATTTTTGTCGGCGCTATTTTAGCGGCGACCAGCGTAGGCATAACGGTAGAAACCCTTAAAGAACTCGGCAAATTAAACGGTAAAGTCGGTCAGACGATAGTCAGCGCGGCGGTAATAGACGACGTTATCGGCATTATCGCTTTAAGTATAGTTACCAGCCTTAAAGGCAGCGGCTCGGAAGAAATTCTTTCAACGCTCTTAAAAGCGGTCGGCTTCTTCGCCCTTGCCGTCGGCTTAGGCATACTTTTAAGACTTTATTTCAAGTGGGAAGAACGTAAATTCCCGCACAAGCGCAGAACGAGTATTTTCGCGTTCGCGATGTGCTTTTTCTACGCGTTTATAGCCGAAAAATTCGGTATCGCGTCGATTACGGGCGCGTACCTTGCGGGCATAATGCTTTCCGGCCTTGACGACACTTCGTTCGTCGACAGAAAAGCCGTAGTAAGCGGTTATATGATTTTCATACCCATATTCTTCGCGTATATCGGAATAGCCAACGCCGACAAGTTGGTATTTAACTGGAATACTCTCGCGTTCGGTCTCGTTTTCGTTCTTCTCGGAATTATCGGCAAAATCATCGGCTGTTCGCTTGCCGCAAAGCCGTTCGGTTTTACGAATAAAGAAAGCGTAACCGTCGGTTGCGGAATGGTTGCGAGAGGCGAAGTCGCCCTTGCCGTTTATCAGACAGGAGAAGCAAAAGACATGACAGTAGGAGGCATAGATCCTCTTATAGCGACTATTATGCTCATAGTAATTTCTTCGATAGTCTGCCCGATTTTGCTTAAACTCTTATTCAAAGAAAAAAAACCGCCCGTTCTGCCCTTATCGGGCGAAACTGACGGACAATCCGCGGCGGCGAACGAAACGCCCGCGCCCGAAACCGCTACCGAGCAAAAATAACCGAACCGTTTTTACACCCCTGTCGGTTATGTCATGCGCGACCGTATAAGCCACTCCGACCATTATTGCGGGGATTGCCACAGTCGCTTTGCTCCTTCGCAATGACATACTTGACAATCGTCATCGCGAGCGTAGCGTGGCGATCCCGAAGATTGGAGTGTATCCGCCTATGCAAGCCGCTCCGACCATTATTGCGGGGATTGCTTCGTTTCACTCGCAATGACGTGTTCCTATAAGGGTGAATTACCGCGGAATAGATAATAACTTTATATATCTTATTTACGCCTTGTCTTTTACGACGAGGCATTTTTCTACCCTTTTTTCTTCGTCGTAACGCGCGCACGCCGACAGATATTTTTCGGAAAGTCTGAACAAATACCTTTCCCGTTCTTCGTAAGCGAGCGACAAAAACTCACGTTTATTCATAAGCAGGTCGAGCGCGTCGGACGGTCTGCTTCCCTTTTTATCGAGCATTTCTTTGACCTGCGAATAAAATTTCTCTTCTTCTTCGGACGTGCCTCTTACGTTTTTGACGACCTTGTTTTTGAAATAAGTCTTTACGCCCGATTCGCCTATACCTTCTTCCTTGGCGATTTTTACTCCTTCGTCAAGGTCGCGTTTATAATCCTGCCAGAATCTCGATTTAAGGCGCATTTTCGCTTCTTTCGCCGCCGATTTGATACTTTTTGCCTGCATTGCGTTATCCTCCGAAATTTAATTTTAATATCTTGGATAGTAGAAAAACACCCGAAAACTCTTCAAAAGTTTTCGGGTGTAAAAATATCTTTTTAAGTTTTTAAGAAAATCAGCCTTTGACGCTTCTCTTTCTCGCCGCTTCCGACTTCTTCTTTCTTCTTACGGAAGGTTTTTCGTAATGCTCTTTTTTACGAAGATCGCCGATGATACCGTCGCGCGAGCATTTACGTTTGAATCTGCGAAGCGCGTTGTCGAGCGATTCGTTTTCTCCGACTCTGATAGTAGACATATTCACAACCCTCCTTTGCCCGAACGGCGTTTGATGATTACCCGTAAATTATATCAAACGAATTTGTCCGTGTCAAGCGATTTCGGCGGCGGGAGAATATTTTTATTTCGTAGCCATTAGATATCATTAGATATATAAAAATAGTGTAAAATTTTTTAAGAAACGCTTGCAATCGGTCATTTTTCGATATATAATATAGCCGTCGACGGGATAAATTCCGTATTTAGGTCAAAACTTAAAAGGGAATCCCCGAAATACGCGAAAAATAAAATTTAAGGAGTAATTGTTATGGCACAGAGATTCGTATTAAACGAAACGAGTTATCACGGTAAGGGCGCAATAAAAGAAATCGCTAACGAAATAACCGCGCGCGGATTTAAGAAGGCGTTCGTTTGCTCCGACCCCGATCTGATCAAATTTAACGTTACGAGTAAGGTTCTTGCGGTTTTAGACGCAGCCGCAATCCCTTACGAAGTATATTCGAATATCAAACCCAACCCGACCATACAAAACGTACAGACGGGCGTGGAAACCTTCAAAAAAAGCGGCGCGGACTGCATAGTCGCCGTAGGCGGCGGCTCGTCCATCGATACGTCCAAAGCAATCGGCATTATCGTAAACAACCCCGAATTCGCAGACGTCCGTTCGCTCGAAGGCGTTGCGCCGACTAAGAATAAATGCGTACCCATAATCGCCGTACCCACGACTGCGGGAACCGCGGCGGAAGTTACCATAAACTACGTTATAACCGACGCCGAAAAAGACAGAAAAATGGTCTGCGTAGACGTGCACGATATACCCGTCGTCGCCGTAGTAGACCCCGATATGATGAGTTCGATGCCCAAAGGGCTTACAGCCGCGACCGGCATGGACGCGCTCACGCACGCGATCGAGGGTTACATCACCCGCGGAGCGTGGGAACTTTCGGATATGTTCCATATCACCGCCATAAAGATGATCTCGGAAAATCTTCGTTCGGCGGTTAAAAACGAACCGAAAGGCAGAGAAGGCATGGCTCTCGGTCAATACGTTGCGGGCATGGGCTTTTCTAACGTAGGTTTAGGACTCGTTCACTCCATGGCGCACCCGTTAGGCGCGTTATACGACACCCCGCACGGCGTCGCTAACGCTATAATTCTGCCCGTCGTAATGGAATATAACGCTCCCGCAACGGGCGACAAGTACAGAGATATAGCCGTCGCAATGGGCGTGGAAGAAGCAAAGAACATGTCCGTCGAAGAAGCGAGAAAGGCTGCCGTAAACGCCGTAAGACAACTCGCCAAGGACGTAGGCATACCCGAAAATCTCAAAGATATAGTCAAGAGAGAAGATCTCGACTTTTTGGCAAAATCCGCTTACGCGGACGCGTGCCGTCCCGGCAACCCGAGGGAAACTTCGGTAGAAGAAATCAAAAAACTTTACGAAAGCATGCTGTAATCACTGAGCAACCGCAACGGGGCGGGCAACGAATTTCGTTGCCCGCCCCGTTTTTTATCGGTCGTTAAATTTTAACTATATATCCCTCTTTTCTCGGAGAGGCTTTCGGCAAATCGACCGCCGCGTAGCCGAGTGCGATACTGCCTATTCCGCGCAAAGTTTCGCTTAAACCCCATTTACGGAGCAAAGCCTTACCTTCTCCGGAGTCGAATATTTCGCGTTCGCGGTGTACCCGCACCGAAGCAAGCCCCAAAGCGTGCGCTTCGAGCATCATGTTTTCAAGCACGCACGCGCCGTCTTCGATAAACGTATTAACGCTCGGGTCGGCAAGCGCGAGTACGATTACGGGCGCGCCGTAATACGGGTCGTTTGCAGACCCCAACACTTTCGCGTTAAGCCCCGAAACGTAATCTCTCGTAGTCTTATCGGTAATCGCCACGATAACGGGCGATTGTCTGTTTTTACCCGTCGGCGCGTAAGTACCCGCTTCGAGCACCTTGTCTAAAAGTTCTTCGGGAACGCCGTCGGGTTTATACGCCCTTACGCTCCTTCTCGTCCTGATTACGCTTAAAAAGTCTTCCATAATCGATTGCTCCTTTTATTAAAGTATTTCGTTAAACCGCCTTGTCGGGAATTGCCGAGTTACGCGGGTTGCCAACCCATTTTTTGTCCCGAAAGAATATGTATATGCAGGTGCGGAACGGTCTGCCCGGCGTCGTCGCCCTGATTTATAACGAGCCTGTAACCGTTTTTAAGTTCCAACTCTTTTTCGAGAGTCGGAATTTTTTTAAGTATTCTTTTAAGGCGTTCGGCGTCGTCTTCGGTCATTTCCGACAACAACTTGAAATGCGTTTTGGGTATAGCCAGAAAATGATTTTTAGCCTGAGGATTTATATCTCTTATAACGATAAAATCTTCGTCTTCGTAAACTTTGTTTACGGGAATTTCGCCTTTGGCGAATTTACAAAACAAACAATCGTCCATATTTTACTCCTTTTGTCGGCAACCAACGGCCGTTTATTTCCGGATTATCCTAACGATATGAGTTGCGGCAGGCATTTTAAGGTTACGCCCGCAACCGACGACACGTAATACGCAAAAAATCTGAGACAATTTTTTATCGTTTCCGAAGCGGCGGTATCTCTTACGTCTTCGCCGCAAGCAAGTTTTTTAAGACAGTCGTAAGTGGCGTAAGAAAATTCTTTATCGCCGTTGCGGACACATTTTTCGCACACCACGCCGCCTGCGGAAACCGAAAAATAAGCGCGGTTTTTAATCTCTTTTCCGCACCGCGGACATACCGAAAAATCGAGAGCGTACCCGCTTATTCTTACCGATTTTATCAAAAACTCGACGAGCAGACTTTCCGCCTCGCAACCGTATTCGCTCAACTGTTTCAGGTAATTTACGAGCAGAACGAACTGCTCTTCCGAAACGGTTTCTTCGGGGAAAAACGCGTTGGTAAATTCAAGCGCGCAAAGCCCCGCGTAATACTTTTTCACGTCTGTCCGAAGCGGATAAAAAGTATCGAAAACGTTGACCTCGGTCGCGGTAAATCTGCCGTTTTTTTCGGCTAAAACGGCTTCGGCGAAACAGAAGGGTTCGGATAACGCCTTCATTCTCGCGGTGGCTTTTCTTACGCCCCGCGCGTTCACCGTGATTTTGCCCCTTTCGAGCGTAAACACGTTCAAAATTCTGTCGCTTTCTTTATAATTCACCGCCGAAAGCGTTATTCCGTTTACCTTTAAGTCCATTTCAGTCTTTCGTGATTTCGTCTTCGCCTTTCAGTTTTCTGTAAAGCATATAGTAACCCGGTTTACCCGTTTTTTCAAAGAGTTCCCACGCGATTTTTTCAGGAGTTTTCATACCCCTATCTTGCGCCCGATTCGCGTTTTTATACGGTCAGTCTTTTTTGCCGTAACCGTATTGGTCGAGCAGGTCCGCGCGGTCGCGCCAGTTTTCTTTTACCTTCACGTAGGTTTTAAGGTAGACTTTCGCGCCCAGAAATTTTTCCATCGACTCTCTCGCGAAAGACGAGACTTCTTTCAGGGCTTGTCCGCCTTTGCCTATGATAATCGCCTTATGGTTGGGTTTTTCGCAGACTATGTCGAGATCTATATCGTATATTCCGTCGTCGCGGCGTGAAAATTCGTTTACGACTACCGCAACTCCGTGCGGAATTTCTTTATCGTATTTGAGCAGGATTTTTTCGCGCATGAGTTCGCCGACCATAAACTTTTCGCTCTTATCCGAAACGGCGTTCGGGTCGAAAACGTACTCGCCGTCCGACGTATATTTAAGCAAAGTCGTAAGCAGTTCTTTTACGTTTTTACCCTTTCTCGCAGATACGGGAACGATCTCGCTCGCGCCCGTTTCGGACAGCGCGATTAAATTTTCGGGCATCCTGTTTTTATCGGTTATATCCGTTTTTGAAACCGCGATTATAGTCGGCACGCCGAGCGAGCAATATTTTTTAGCCGTCGCCACGTCTTCTTCGCTGACGCCAGCGTGTCCGTCGACGACGAACAATATGACGTCGCAGTCTTTCGCGGTAGAAACGGCTTCTCGCTGCATGCGGGAATTAAGCGCGTTTTTCGCCTTATAAAGCCCCGGCGTATCTTCGAAAACTATCTGATAATCGTCGGTGGTCAAAACGCCGTAGATACGATCTCTCGTAGTCTGCGGTTTGGGTGAAGTTATGGATATTTTTTCGCCGACGAGTACGTTCACGAGCGTGGATTTACCCGCGTTCGATCTGCCTACCACGGCAACCGTTCCGCTTTTCATAAGTTCCTTTCTATCCCCGCCGCCGACATGATTTTTTCGGCAAGCGCGGTCATTTCTTCTTCGTCGTTTTTCTCGATATGGTCGTAACCGAAACAATGCAATATTCCGTGCGCGACGAGATAGCAGACTTCGCGATTTACCGAATGACCGAAGTCCGCGGCTTGTTCTTTCGCCCGCTTTTCGCAGACGCAGATACTGCCGACGAGCAGTCTGCCGTCTTCTTCGTCGACGTTGCCCGCGTAGTCGTTTATATCGAGCGTTTTATATCTTATTCCGTCGTAGTAAGGAAAAGACAACACGTCGGTAACGGAGTCTTTACCCCGTTTATCCCTGTTAAGCGTTCGTATTTCGTCTTCGCCGACGAAAGCGATTTCTATCGCGAGCGGAGCGGTTTGTTCAAGTATTTTATCCGCCGCGTCGGCTACCGCCTGCAAGGGGTAATTCTTCCCTTCTTCGTCTTCGCAATAAACCAAAAGATTATTCATCGTCTTTCTCCGTTTTGCAACCGAAACGCAATCAGTTGCGGTTACCTATTTTAAGTTTGGGGTATTCTACCCTTCCGTGGTAAATGCCCGCCAGAGCGCGGGTTATCGTATGGCGGATAACGTCTATGTCTTTCATCGTAAGATCGCATTCGTCGAACTGACCGAACGACATTCTCTCTTCGATTATATCTCTTACCGCCTGTTCAACCTTGTCCGCCGTGCGGTCTTTTAGCGTTCTGACCTTCGCTTCGCAGCCGTCCGCAATCATTATGATAGCCGCAATTTTGGTCTGAGGCTTGGGTCCCGCATAGGAGAATTTCGCGATATCGAGTTCGCCGTCGGTGTACTTAGTCGCCTTTACGTAAAAATACCTTATCGGCAGAGTGCCGTGGTGTTGAAGCGCGACGTCGGCGAGTATTTTAGGCAAGTGATATTTTAATATAATGTCGTAGCCGTCTTTGGCGTGCGAGCGTATGATTTCGGTCGAAAGTTCGGGCGTGAGTTCGTCGTGAAGGTTTCTTCCCGTCTGATTTTCGGTGAAAAATTCGGGGTTTTTGAGTTTACCGACGTCGTGATAGTAGGCGCACGCTCTTGCGAGAAGGGGGTTTTCGCCTATCGCCGTAGCGCAACTTTCAGCCAGAGTCGAAAGCGCGACCGAGTGATTGAACGTTCCGGGAGCCGTATCGATAAGAGCCTTGATAAGCGGCGCTTTATGGTCCGTAAGTTCCGACAGACGGTAGTTAGTAAGCGCGGAAAAGACTTCTTCGAAAAGCGGCAGCCAGAGAGTCATGAGTATAACCGACAGAAACCCCGAAGCGAAACCGTCGATAAGATAGTCCGCCCACTTTACCGCGACGGTATCTACGTTGAGAAGCAGACAGGAACAGACTACGGGGATTGCAATCGGCAAGCCGAGAAGCAAAACCTTGAATCTCGCGCCTTGTCCGTCGACGAGATAAATCGCCATATTACTCGTGATAAATCCGATGACGAGCGTCGCGTATAACGATCTGTCTTCGTTTAAGTCGATAGACACGAATGCGTCGGACATAAACACGAGCAGGCATATTATACAATTCATAAACATCGCTTTACGCCTGTCCGATACCATAAGCACGAGCAGAGCGCACAGCGCGAACGGACGGGCGTAAACGCTGCGCCATTTGCCTACGGCGAAACTCATTAACATGGATACTTCGAGTATCACGAACAACATGTTTACGTTTTTGCCGTAGTACAGAAAATCTCTGTCTTCGAACCATAAGTACAGAAACACGCCGCACGATAAAAGGCATACCGATATGACGAGATAGAAAACCGTTCCTAAAACGCCGTTACCGAGTAAATGCTGCCACATCAGCGACATATCGAAGTTTGCGCTTAAAGCAAGCGCGAACAGGAATAAGAACATGATTATCGCCGTGTGTATCGCAAAATACGATATCACCCGCGCGAAATCCGACTTTTCCCATCTGATAAGTTTTTCGTTAGTGCTTTTCATTGCTTCCTTGTTTTGCCGATTCCTTTTCGGCGCGCTCGTAAGCGCGGATTATTTCCATAACGAGCGAGTGTCTTACTACGTCCGACGCGGTAAGGTTGATTATGCCTATTCCGTTTACGTTTTTAAGTATCGTCGTGGCGTGTTTTAGTCCGCTCTTTTTGCCTTCGGGCAGGTCTATCTGCGTAAGATCGCCCGTTATTACCATTTTACTTCCGTCGCCCATACGGGTCAGGAACATTTTCATCTGCTCTTTCGTCGTGTTCTGCGCTTCGTCTAAAATTATAAACGCGTCGGAAAGCGTTCTGCCGCGCATGTACGCGAGCGGAGCGATTTCGATTACTCCCCTTTCGATAAGTTTCAGGTATCCGTCCATACCGAGCATCTCCTGCAAGGCGTCGTACAGCGGACGAAGATAAGGGTCTACTTTATTCTGCAAATCGCCCGGTAAAAATCCGAGTTTTTCACCCGCTTCGACCGCGGGGCGGGTCAGTATGATTTTTTCGACCTCTTTGTTTTTGAACGCCGAAACCGCAAGCGCGACCGCAAGATAAGTCTTACCCGTTCCCGCAGGACCGACGCCGAAAACCACCGTGTTTTTCTTTATCGCGTCTACGTATTTTTTCTGCCCGACGGTCTTGCATTTAATCTGTTTGCCGCGCGAAGTAATCGCCACAACGCCCGACATTACTTTTTCTATGCCTTCGGCGTTGCCTTCTTTCGCGAGTTCCACGCAATAGATTATGCGCGTTTTGTCGATAGGTTCGCCCGCCTTGACTATATCGCCGAGTTTGGTAACGACCGTTTCGGCAAGTCTTACGTTCTCTTCCGATCCGACGAGTTTTATCTTCGTACCTTCGACGTAGGTCGTAACTCCCGTCTCGCGGGCGATTACGTTAAGATTTTCGTCCAGTACGCCGAGAAGCGCAGACAAATCTTTAAGATTGCCCATATTGACCGTAACAGATATATCCGCCATACTTATACTCCGTTTATTTAACCGTTACCGCGACCGTAAAAATCGCCCTGTAAATAATCTTCTCTCCCGACTCGTCGAGTTCGACCGCAGTCGAAATAATTTCCGTTTCGCCGAGTTTCGCCTTGCCGAGCGCGACCGCTCTGTTTTCGTATTGCTTGCCTTTGCCCGCCGATTCGTATTCGTATACGAACTTCGTTTCGATAACCGCTTCGCCGAGAGCGTAAGTTTTTATCGTTTTGTCGTCGTGCACGTACTGCCCCGAAATTATAGGCTGACCTTTTTTGACTTCGTCGCCGATTTTAACGACCGCGATGCCCGACAAAACGTTGAGCCTTAAAATTTTGCCGTCTGCGGGCGAAAGAATTTCGTCTTTGCTTACGTCGATAGGGTCGAGTTTCTCTTCGTCGGACTTAACGTCCACGATGATCCGCCTGCCGCTTTTCGTAACGGTGGCGTATGATATTCCGTCGGTTGAAATCACGATTTTTTCGCCGAGCGAAGAACAATCCGCTTTGCAGATTTTGCCTTTTTCGACTCCGTTTAGTTTAAGAACGCTTACGATCTGACGTCTGAACGCCGCCGCGTCGCCTTTATAGACGATTTCGCCGACGACCGCGTCGCAAAGACAAACGAAGGTTATAAACGCAGCCGCGCCGAATACCGCTCCCGCGCTTTTTAGCAGTTTTTTGAAAAATGCAAACCTGCCCGTATACCCTATTCTTTCCACATTATAGCACATATTACGCGAAATTGCAAAAAATTTTTGCTCGTCAACGGCGTCAATCGTTAAAAAACAGCCGTTTTTAACGTACTTTACGTTTTTTGCAAAGATTTTTCGCTCCATAGCGGCAACCGCTATTCTCTCCGCGCCGTCGCCCGTCGCTTTGATTTTTACGAATAATTTTCCGCGCTTCACTTAAATTCAACTCCTTTGATAAACCCCGAAATCGTAATTTCGCGTTCGCCGAAACATCTGATTTTTAAGTTTTCGCCCGTAACCGAAAGTATTCCGCCTTTAACGCAGAGCGTAATTTCTTTATCGGTAAGTTCAACCACTTTCTTAACGCCCTCGAATATCCCGCCGTTTACGCCGAACACGGTATACCTGTATTTTTGCGGACGTATCTCGCCGCCGAATCCCAATTTGTTTACGATTTCGTCGAACATTTTATACCTCTTAAATAATATATGTCGCTTGCGACTGCGATAGATATGAGCCTTACGAAAAAAAATCTCGCCGAAGCCGTTAAAATCCTTGCAAAAATAAATAATGTGTGCTATACTGTTTTAGCGTTCGGACGTAACGTAATTTTTTCGTTCGCCGAAAACGCGAAAATCGAACGCTACTGTGGCTCAGTCGGTAGAGCAGCTGATTCGTAATCAGCAGGTCGCCGGTTCAAGT
>OLYC01001566.1_pt1 | contig 15422 bp, 17 predicted proteins | sample 1674271 | NCBI WGS metagenome assembly OLYC01 (sample SAMEA103958154, study PRJEB25191) | human gut metagenome
CACGATAAACCATACATAATACAATAGCGGGAGGCGAGGCACAGCCTCGCCTCCCGCTGCTGATGATCTGAAACGCAATACCACCCCTCATATCAAACAGGCAAATCAGAAGGAGGGCGAACGCTTTGGCTGACAACATTCTCGTAATGAAAAGCATTACGAAGGAATTCCCCAATGTAAAAGCGCTGGACGACGTGAACCTTGAGGTGCGCCGCGGCGAGATCCACGCCCTGGTGGGCGAAAACGGCGCGGGTAAATCCACGCTGATGAATGTGTTATCCGGCACATATCCCTATGGAAGTTATACCGGCGAGATCATCTATGACGGTGAACCCTGCCGGTTTCGCACGCTGAAAGACAGCGAAGAGAAGGGCATCGTCATCATCCATCAGGAGTTGGCCCTGATCCCGGAGCTGTCCATCGGCGAAAATATGTTTTTGGGCAACGAACGAAAGACCCGGCTCGGCACCATCAACTGGGACCGTACCTATCATGAGGCCCGGCAGCATCTGGATCAGGTAGGTCTGAAGGAAAACGAGCATACCCTCATCAAGGACATCGGCACCGGCAAACAGCAGCTGGTGGAGATTGCCAAGGCGCTGGCGAAAAAGGTCAAGCTGCTGATCCTGGATGAGCCTACCTCTTCCTTGAACGAGGAGGACTCCCGCCTGCTGCTGGATCTGCTGCTGTCCTTCAAAGAGCAGGGAATGACCTCCATCATCATCTCCCATAAGCTCAATGAGGTGGCCTATGTGGCGGATCGTATCACCGTGCTGCGTGACGGAACCTGCATTGAGACCATCGACAATGAAAACCGCGCGGTGGATGAAGATCGTATCATCCAGGGCATGGTAGGCCGCGAGCTCAGCGACCGATTCCCCAAACGACAGCCCAACATCTCCGACGAGATCGGTCTTGAGGTGCGCAACTGGACGGTACATCACCCCATCTATCAGGAAAAGGTGGTGGATGACAATATCTCCTTCTATGTCCGCAAAGGCGAGATCGTGGGCTTCTCCGGCTTGCAGGGCGCGGGCCGTACAGAACTGGCCATGAGTATCTTCGGTCACTCCTACGGCACCAATATCACAGGTCAGATTTTCATTGACGGCAAGGAGGTTCACCTCAATAACGAGCGGCAGGCCATCGACGCGGGCCTGGCCTATGTTACGGAGGATCGCAAGGGCAACGGCCTGGTGCTTCCTATGCATATTTCAGTAAACACCACCATGGCCCGGCTGGACAAGGTGTGCAGTAAGCGCGGTGTCATCGACGTGACACGCGAGAACAACGCGGCGGAGGAATACCGCCAGAAGCTCAAGACGAAAACACCCTCCGTGACCCAGGAGGTGGGCAATCTTTCCGGCGGCAACCAGCAAAAGGTGCTGCTGGCCAAATGGATGTTTGCCGACGCGGATGTGCTGATCCTGGACGAGCCTACCCGCGGCATCGACGTGGGTGCCAAGTATGAGATCTACTGCATCATGAACGATCTGGTGGCCCAGGGCAAATCCGTTATCATGATCTCCTCGGAGCTGCCGGAGATTCTGGGCATGTGCGACCGGATCTATGTCATGAACGAGGGCCGCATGGTGGCGGAAATGACCGCAGCGGAAGCCTCACAGGAAAAGATCATGACAGCCATCCTGAAATCTGAAAAAGCACAAGAGAGCGAGGGAGAAGCGCAATGAAAGTGAACCAATTCATCAAAAAATACACCATGGTCATTGCACTGGTGCTGGTGTTCATCCTGTTTGCCGTGCTGACCAAGGGCCGTCTGCTGTACCCCCAGAACATGTCCAACCTGATGCTGCAGAACTCCTACGTTCTGGTGCTGGCCTGCGGCATGCTGCTGTGTATTCTGACCGGCGGCAACGTGGATCTGTCCGTGGGCTCCACCGTGTGTCTGGTGGGCGCCATCGCCGCCCAGCTGCTGGATAAGACCAGCGTACCGGCCATCGTGACCATCATCATCTGCCTGGTGGTGGGCGCGGCCATCGGCGCGTGGCAGGGCTTCTGGATCGGCAACGTCCACATCCCGCCCTTTATCTGTACGCTGGCCGGTATGTTCCTGTTCCGCGGCATCGGCCGTGTCATTCTGGACTCCAAGACCGTAGCCATCAAGAATGAGACCTTCCTGAATGTGTTTGCCTCCTATATCCAGATCCCCGGACTGGATGACGGCAGCGTCAAATGGTCGGCGCTGATCGTCGGCATCCTTGTGGCGGCGGCGCTGGTGATTATGTTCTTCCGCAACCGTATCGTCAAGGCAAAGAAGGGCTATGCGCTGGAGGCCATGGCGCCCGCCCTGATCAAGACGGTGGTCATCGCCGTTCTGGTGGTGGTGTACAGCTGGAAGCTGGCCAACTACAAGGGCATCCCCATCATGCTGCTGTGGGTGCTGGCGGTGTGCTTCATCTACGCTTTCATCACCAGCAAGACCGCCTTCGGCCGCTACTTCTACGCGGTGGGCGGCAACGAAAAGGCCACCAAGCTCTCCGGCATCGACACCAAGAAGGTCTACTTCATGGCCTATGCCTCCATGTCCTTCCTGGCGGGCCTGTCCGGTCTGCTGATGGCGGCCCGTATCGGCTCCATCAACGGCGATACCGGTACGTCCTTTGAGATGGATGCCATCGGCTCGTGCTTCATTGGCGGCGCCTCCGCTTACGGCGGCTCCGGCACCGTGGCCGGTATCTGCATCGGCGCTATCTTCCTGGGCGTTATCAACCAGGGCATGTCCATCATCGGCCTGGACAACAACTGGCAGTACATCGTCAAGGGTACTGTGCTGCTGGTAGCCGTTATCTTCGACGTGGTGTCCAACCACAAGACCGGCAAGGCGTAAAACAGAAAAAGGATACGAGTCTTTCCAAAAGAAAGGCTCGTATCCTGTACCAACAGCGTATTTTACGTCTCTGCGGGCGGTTCCTCATCGTCCCCGGGCGCATTCTCCGCACAGTATCCCTTTATCAGCGCCCAAATGCTGAGCGCCGCGAACAGCGCGCCGCAGAGGGCAAAGACCACAATGGCGATCCAGGCCGCGATCAGCGCGCCGCCGCCCTCCGGCAGCTCGCCCAGCAGCTTCCACGCCAGATAAACGAGATAGCCGCCCACGATGGCAGACAGGTAATAGGAGTTCCGTTTGCGGCGATATAACTGAGCGATCAGCTTATTTTTCATCCTTTTTGCCTCCCCATTTGATATCAAAGCCCAGAAGCTTTGCGTTTTCAAACCCCTTCATCAGCTCGCCGTAGGTGCCGATGGCAAAGGAAAACGCCGGATACTGCCGGTTCCATTCCTCCGCCAGCCGTTGGGCAAAAGCCTCCGCGGCCTCACCGCCGTGCTCCAGCGCCGCCGGGACGGTATACAGGGTAAACAGGCTTTTCAGATCGAACAGTATCACCTTCCGGCGCAGCGGACGCAGCAGTGTGCCGCAGTGCGCTACCAGCTCCGCTGCCGCGGCCTCTGCCTCGGCAGGGGAGGACAACGCGGCCAGCACCGGCCCGGCCAGCGCGGTATAGCGCCGGAAGAACGCGGGATAGTCGCTGCGGGTGAAGTGCGCAAAATAGTCGCTGAAATCCACGGGGACAAGCTGACGGACATCCATCGTTGCTACCGCCTTTTCATAAGGTGAGGGCGTATTCCGCCCGACAGTATTATACCATACCCGGCGGGGGAGACGCAACCTCTGTTCCGGAAAGAAATCATCCGAAAGGTCGTGAGAGCATGTATTTCATCGGCATTGACCTTGGCACTTCCGCGCTGAAGCTGCTGCTGGTGGATCGGCAGGGGACGGTGCTGCGTACCGTCACAAGGGAGTATCCGCTGCTGTTCCCCCAGCCCGGCTGGTCGGAACAGGAGCCTGCCCACTGGTGGCAGGCGGTGCGGGAGGGCATCCCGGCGCTTCTGCGGGGCTTTGACGCCGAAAAGGTGGCGGGCATCGGCGCAGGTGGCCAGATGCACGGCCTGGTGGCGCTGGACGAAGCGGATCAGGTGATCCGACCGGCCATCCTGTGGAACGACGGCCGTACCTTCCGGGAGGTAGAATACCTCAACGACACCATCGGCAAAGAGCGTCTGTCGGCACTGACCGCCAATATCGCGTTCGCCGGATTCACCGCCCCGAAGCTTTTGTGGATGCAGCGGAATGAACCGGAGAACTTCCGCCGGATCCGCCGCATCATGCTGCCCAAGGATTATATCAACTACAAGCTGACCGGCGTCCACTGCTGCGACTACTCCGATGCCTCGGGCATGTTGCTGCTGGACGTGCAGCACAAGTGCTGGTCACAGGAGATGCTGGATATCTGCGGCGTTACGGAGACGCAGATGTCACGGCTGTACGAGAGCTTCCAGTGCGTAGGCACACTGCTGCCGGAGGTGGCGGCGGAGCTGGGACTGCCTGTCGGTGTAAAAGTCTGCGCCGGTGCCGGCGACAATGCCGCCGCAGCGGTGGGTACCGGTGTGGTAGGCGCAGGCGGCTGCAATATCTCGCTGGGCACCTCCGGTACCATCTTCATCAGCTCGGACAAATTCGGCGTGGATCCCCATAATGGTCTCCATGCGTTTGCCCACGCCGACGGCGGCTATCACCTGATGGGCTGCATGCTGTCGGCGGCCTCCTGCAACAAATGGTTTATGGAGGATATTCTGGGCAGCGAGGATTACGCGGGACTCCAGGCCCGGATCGCCCCGGAGAAGCTGGGGCATAACCACGTCTATTTCCTGCCCTATCTGATGGGCGAGCGCAGTCCCATCAACGACACCTCCGCCCGCGGCACCTTTATCGGTATGACCATGGATACTTCCCGGGCCGATATGCTGCAGGCCGTGCTGGAGGGTGTAGCTTTCGCCATCCGGGACAGCTTTGAGGTGGCCCGTTCGCTGGGCATTGCCATCCCTCGCTCCATGATTTGCGGCGGCGGCAGCAAGTCGCCCCTGTGGCGGCAGATGATCGCCGACATTCTGGGTATCCCGCTGGATATCCCCGTTACCGAGCAGGGGCCCGGCTACGGCGGTGCTATGCTGGCCATGGTGGCCTGCGGCGTTTTTGAAAGCGTTCAGCAGGCGGCGGAGAAGCTGATCCATGTCAAGGATACAGTGCAGCCCGATCCGGAGCGTATGGCGCTGTATGAGAAGAGATATCAGCAGTTCAGGCAGATCTATCCCGCCTGCCGTGAGCTGTTCAAAGTGTTGGAGAGGTGAGACGATGACGATCTATTCCGTATATGACGAGGCCTTCCGTCCCTATGGCCGGGTGGTGACAGGCATACCCTGCGAAGAGCTGCTGGCCGCTATGGAGACCGTTCCCATGCCGGAGAGCGGCGTGGCCTATGAACCGGCGATACCGGCGCTGGAGCAGTGCGGCGATGCCTTTGCCGCGTTCCGTGACCAGCTCTTCGGCGGCATGCCGGTGCAGTTGGGCATGTGCTGGGGTCATAACACCCGCTTGAACTGTCTGGAGTATCACCGGGACAGTGAGTTCAATTTGGGTGCCGGGGATTTCATCCTGCTGCTGGCCAAGATGGAGGATATCCGCGACATGATGCTGGATACCGCCAGCGTTGCGGCATTCCGGGTGCCTGCCGGTGTGCTGGTGGAGGTCTATGCCACCACGCTGCACTATGCTCCCTGCCATACGGATCCGGAGAAGGGCTTCCGGGTACTGGTGGCGCTGCCCCGGGGTTCCAACACCGCCGCCCCCGCGATCCCCGTGCCGTCGGGCGAGGCGGCATATCTGACCGCCTGCAACAAGTGGTTGCTGCCCCATCCCGACAGCGACGAGGCCAGAAGCGGTGCGAAGGTCGGCCTGACCGGTATCAATATCGACATAGCCAACGATCTGTGATAGGAGGAAAATCCCATGTTTGACAACATTCCCCAAGTGAAGCTGGGCCTTGTGGCTGTCAGCCGCGACTGCTTCCCCATTGCTCTGTCCGAGCGCCGCCGGGCCGCTATTGCCAAGGCCTATGACGGAGAACTGTATGAGTGCCCCGTGACGGTGGAAAACGAGAAGGACATGCAGAAGGCTGCCGCCGATGTAAAGGCCGCCGGATGCAACGCTCTGGTGGTGTTCCTGGGCAACTTCGGCCCGGAAACGCCGGAAACGCTGCTGGCAAAGGAATTTGACGGCCCCTGCATGTTCGTAGCCGCCGCCGAGGGCGACGGTGACCTGATCAATGGCCGCGGCGACGCCTATTGCGGTATGCTGAACTGCTCCTATAATCTGGGCATGCGCCACATTCAGGCATACATCCCCGAATACCCCGTGGGCACCGCCGAAGATATCGCCCGCATGATGGCGGATTTCGTGCCGGTGGCCCGTGCCATTCTGGGTCTGCGGAACCTGAAGATCATCACCTTTGGCCCGAGACCCCAGGACTTCTTTGCCTGCAACGCTCCCATCAAGGGCCTGTATGAGCTGGGCGTGGAGATCGAGGAGAACTCCGAGCTGGATCTGCTGGTGGCCTATAAGGCCCACGCCGGTGATCCCCGCATCGACAGCGTGTGCAAAGAGATGGCCGCCGAGATGGGCGAGGGCCGGTATTACCCCGAACTGCTGCCCCGTATGGCGCAGTTTGAGCTGACGCTGCTGGACTGGGCCGAGGAGCACAAGGGTGCCCGGAAGTATGTGGCCTTTGCCGACAAGTGCTGGCCCGCCTTCCCCAAGGAATTCGGCTTTGAGCCCTGCTATGTCAACTCCCGCTTTGCCTCCCGGGGCATACCCGTCAGCTGCGAGGTGGACATCTACGGTGCTCTCAGCGAGTATATCGGCGCCTGCGTCTCTCAGGACGCCGTTACGCTGCTGGACATCAACAACTCCGTGCCCGCCCAGCTGTGGAGCGACAAGATCAAGGGTCGCTATGACTATCAGCTGACTGATACCTTCATGGGCTTCCACTGCGGCAATACCCCCAGCTGCAAGATGTGCGCCGACCGGGCCGTGAAATATCAGCTGATCCAGAACCGCCTGCTGGAGAATGGCGGTACGCCGGACTTCACCCGTGGTACGTTGGAGGGCGACATCGCCGCCTCCAACATCACCTTCTACCGCCTCCAGTGCGACAGCGAGGGGCAGCTGCGGGCCTATATCGCCCAGGGCGAGGTGCTGGATGTGCCCACCGGCAGCTTCGGCGGCATCGGCATCTTTGCCATTCCGGAGATGGGCCGCTTCTATCGCCATGTGCTGTTGCAGAAGCGCTATCCCCACCACGGCGCGGTGGCCTTCGGCCATTACGGCAAAGCGCTGTTTGAGGTATTCAAGTTCCTGGGCGTGACGGATATCGCCTACAACCAGCCCAGGAGTCTGCCCTATCCCACGGAGAATCCTTTCGCGTAAATGCTGCAACCACAAAAAATAACAGGAGAGGAGCGGATGGAATGATCCGTTCCTCTCCTGTTATTTTTGTGTGATAACATCGCCTGGCTGATAACATTTCTGATGGCGGCGGCGGTAAAGCTCACGGACGAGAAGAAATAGCCTTTCAAAACATAAATGTCAGTAACGGCGTCTCTTTGATTACAGCGTGGTCGTTTTTGCGAAGCCACGGAGCCTGACCCAAACCGTGACCCAAACTGTATGCTGGTGAAACGCTGGGCGTTGTCGGTGAGTCCGGCTGCGGCAAATCCACATTGGGCCGTACCATCTTAAAATTGATCGAGCCCACGGCCGGTCAGATCATCTACGACGGCAAGGATATCACCAATTACAAAAGCCGCCAGATGCACCCGCTGCGCAAAGAGATGCAGATCATTTTCCAGGATCCCTATTCCAGTATCGATCCTCGTAAATCTGTCATTGAGGTCATTGTTGAATATATGCTGATCCACAAGGTATATAAGAACAAGAATGACGCCTTCAAGCGAGCCGCAGAGCTGATGGATTTGGTGGGACTTGCACGCCGCTATACCAACGCCTATCCCCATGAGCTGGACGGAGGACGCCGTCAGCGCATCGGTATTGCACGCGCACTGAGCCTGAACCCGCGCTTTATCGTATGTGATGAGCCGGTCTCCGCGCTGGACGTATCCATTCAGGCCCAGATCCTCAATCTGCTGATGGATCTGCAGGAGGAGCTGAACCTTGCGTACATGTTCGTTACCCACGATCTGTCTGTCGTCAAACATATCTCCAACAATATTATGGTCATGTACCTGGGACGCTGTGTAGAGCTTGCATCCTCTGATGAGCTGTTTGAACATCCCATGCATCCCTATACGAAAGCGCTGCTTACCTCCATTCCCGAGCCCGACCTGGATCGCGCTCGTTCCAAGAAGCTGGAGGTCATCCGCGGCGAGGTCAGCAGTCCCATCGACCCAGCCCCTGGCTGTCGGTTCGCCGCACGCTGTGAGCATTGCACCGGACGCTGCTCTGCGCAGAACCCGGAATTCGTAGAAGTCACTCCCGGGCATTTCGTATCCTGCTTCTTGGTCAACGACCGCTGAACCGCCAAATATCAGATTTGTATCAAAACAGGGAGAGTATATGTATCTGACAAGTAACTTTGAGCCCCGCCGCGTTCTGGATCGCTTTGAAGACATCTGCGCTATTCCTCATGGCAGCGGCCACGAGCAGGCACTGGGCGACTGGATCCTGAAGCTGGCTAACAGGTATGGGCGAGAAGCCGTGCGGGACGATGCCGGCAACATCCTCGTTCGCATCCCGGCCACCCCCGGTTGTGAACAGGTCGCGCCCATTCTGCTGCAAGGGCATTTGGATATGGTGCTGGCGCAGGAGCCCGGTTTGGACCGTGATATGGTACACGAACCCATACATCTGGTGCTTGACGGCAGCATTCTGCGTGCCGACCGAACCACACTGGGTGCCGACAATGCCGTTGGTCTGTGCAACATGCTGGCATTGATGGATGCCGATGATCTGCGGTATCCGCCCATGGAGTTGTTGTTTACGACTCGCGAAGAGACCGGGCTTCAGGGTATCCAGGCGTTTGATATGTCTCAGATCCGCTCAAGGCGAATGATCAACATGGACATGGGCGATCCTGACTGCATGGTAATTGGCAGCGCCGGGAATGCCAAGTTCGATCTGACGCGCCGCTGTGATCACACCAGCTGTTACAGTGATGTACTGAAAATCGACATTGCCGGTCTGCGGGGCGGCCACGGCGGCCTATTGGCAGGCAAAAACCATGTCAGCGCGCTGCATATTGCCGGCAGGATACTGTGTGATCTGTGCGATCAGCAAAGCATACGTCTGGTGCGTATGGAATCCAGCCCCAGTAATATTCCCAGCTACGCAGCTCTATGGATATCGGTTCCCGATAAAGCCGCCGCAGAGGGATTGCTGGAAAAGATCACGCAGCGTCTACGTGCCGAAATGTTTGAGGAGACAAACCTTTCAATAACAGTAACCGCAGCGAAAGCCGATTCCGCCGCTTCTGTTGAGGATACACGCGCCTTGGCGGATCTCCTGCTGCTCATCCCTTATGACGTCTCCATCCGAAATACCCAACATCCTGAGTGGGTACTTGCCTCCGCACTGCTGTCACCAGCCGCGTATCAGGATGGACAATTCACCGGAACACTGGTGATCCGCGCCAACAGAGACGAGTACTTTGAGAGTATCTCTCTGCATCTGAGCACATTGTGCCGGATGACCGGTGTCACCGCCAACATGCGCGGAAAATGGATTCCCGCCTGGCCGGAGACTACCGATACCCCCTTGCAGATCGCCTGCCGAAACACGTTCCGCAGGTTGTTTGGCGGCGAGATGCTGCAAGAGGTGGAGCACGGAACCGTAGAAGTCAGCGTCATCGCCAAAGCGATCCCTGACATGGATATCGTGGGATTTGCTCCCAGATCCAGGGGAGCCCACACGCCAAAGGAATATCTGTGCCTGGACACGGTAGAACCATTCTGGAAACATCTTACCGCGCTGCTGGCCGATCTATGTGATCAATAACTGTAAACCACATCATTTTGTTTAAGAGGTAAAGCTATGATTATTCGTGTTTTAAAGGAAATCAAGCCCAATGAGTACCGTGTTGCCGCCGTCCCCGCCACTGTGACCGAGATCGTGCGCCATGGACACACCGTTTACGTCGAAACCGGCGCCGGTATCGGCAGCGGTTACTCCGACGGCGATTATCAGGCAGCAGGAGCCATCATCGCTGAAAAGGACACCGTCTGGGAAAAGGCGCAGTTGATCTATAAGGTCAAAGAACTGTTTCCCGAAGAGTTCAAGTGGATGAACAAGGATAAGATTCTGTTCACCTATATTCACTCCAATGCCCATCCCGCAGAGACCGACTGTCTGCTGGACAGCCATGTTTCTGCCGTAGCTTATGAGGACGTGCCTGACAAGGATGGCCACTTCCCGCTGCTGCGTCCCATGAGCGAGCTTGCCGGCAAGGGAGGCTTTTTGGCCGCACTGCACTATATGCAGTCCGTGAACGGCGGCCCCGGAAAGCTGTTGGCCAATGTAGCCGGGGTGGAAAGATCTGTGATCACCTGTCTCGGCTGCGGCAACATTGGCCTTGCCGTGGCGGAGCTGGCTTGCGGCTTTGGCAATGAAGTGCGCATTCTGGACGTGAATATGAATGTCATGCTGGACGCGAAGAAGCATCTGCCTGATGTGAGCTTTATGATCTCCAACCGGGCAAATCTGGAAAAATGCCTGCGTGAATCCGATGTGATCATCAATGGTATCCAATGGGCAAAGGATCGCAAGGATCATATCATCTACCGCGAGGATCTGAAGCTGATGAAGGCCGGTGCCATGATCGTGGACGTGGCCTGTGACGATGAAGGCGCGGTAGAGACCTGCCGCAGCACAACGCACGATGATCCGGTTTACAGAGAAGAGGGCATCCTGCATTATTGTGTGGACAACATCCCCTCCGCTTTTGCACAGACCGCCTCCATCACGCTGGCCAACGCCACCTGCCCCATGCTGCTGCAGATGGCGGACAAAGGATTCAAGAAGGCTATTGAAGAGAATCCGTATCTGCGTGCCGGCATGACCTGCTATGATGGCAAACTGACGCTAAAAGAGACCGCACTGAAGCAGAACCGCCCGTGGACTGACGCCGAGAAATTGATCAAAGTCTGGTAAAATATACAATGCGGCACACGAGAAATATCCTCCGGCATTGCCGGAGGATATTTCTCAATCCTATTTCAATGTACGAAAGAAGGCTGACTATGAATGCCAACAGCAGAAACCGCTCCTTGACGCCCGCACTTTGCTGCGGCATTGCCGGCAATATTATCTGGGGCTCCAGCTATCTGTTTACACGGATCGCACAACAGGAATCCTCTCCTATGGTGCAGCTTGCCCTGCGGTTTATCCTGGCTTTTTTTCTGCTGAATCTTATGCTCCTGCTTGGGTGGGAAAAGCTTCAATTACGCGGAAAGAAACTAAAACCGCTGATCATTCTCTCCTGCGTGGAACCGGTATATTTTTTCTGCGAAAGCTATGGCATTTATTATTCTAACAGCACCTTTTCCGGTGTTATGCTGGCTATTGTCCCCATTATTGCCATTGGCCTCGGCGCGTTGGTCCTAAAGGAATACCCCACCCGGAAGCAACTCTTACTGTGTCTGATCCCTATTGTCGGCGTGATCCTTGTTACCATCGCAGGTTCAAGGTTAGGCGCCGTTCAGCCGCAGGGCGTGTTGCTGGTGCTCGGCGCGTGTCTGTTCGCCGCATTTTACCGGGTATACAACAAAGGGTCTTCTGTAGAGTTCACCGCCTTCGAGCGTTCCTACTTCGTGATCGGAATGTGCATGCTCGTGTTCACCGTTGTAGCATTTTGCAGTGTTCACGGGGAACTCGCCCCGTTTGTCGAAGCACTTCATAGCAGGAAATTCGTGCTGTCTACTGTGGTTCTCAGCGTTTTCTGTTCCGTTGCTGCAAATATTCTGGTGAATTACAGCGCGTCCGTATTGCCGATGGCAATTTTCTCCAACCTCGGCAGTCTGATCACAGTGTGCGCGATGTTTCTGGGGATCATCTTCCTGAAAGAGCCTGTCAATGCGATGAGTCTGCTGGGCTCCGGCATGGTGTTGGTCGGTTTATTCCTTATTGCACGCACCAGCAATACCTCACTTCAAGGCCGTCATTCAGGCAATTCGGATGTGTCGCGGCGAAAGCCATGATCTTCGTTCCCATTTCGCCTAAACAAGCAGCGGTTTGCCAGGCCAGCCGCGAGCCGCTGTTCATTGCTAAGAATGGATACAGTGATCTGGTGGTCATGAGCATAGAACCGTTGTCATTGTTGCCGTGCGCTATTCTGCCAGTCAATTCTGGTCGCGGTTGATCCACACGCGGCAGGTTCAAGACGCCTGCAAGGTCAGCGTGGTATAACAGCAAAAAAAGTCAGGCCTCTGGGAATTACCCGGAGGCCTGACTTTTTATAGGAGAGCGGATGGCTCAGTCGCAATCCAGCTCTTTCAGGGCGGTATATGCCACGTCGCAGCACTTGGCAATATCGCCAGAGGGGGTAAACTCTTCCGGGCAATGGCTGCGGCCGCTTTTGCTGGGGGCAAAAAGCATACCCACATCCGTTACCTGAGAGATGAACATGGAATCATGTCCGGCGCCGCTGGACAGCATCTTCAGCGGCAGTCCGTTTTCACGCAGTCCTTGGGACAATGCGGCGGTGACTTTTTCGGACAGGTGGACGGGAGCCACTTCCATCAGGCCGACGTTCTCGGTCTGATAACCCTCCGTCTGCAGCTGCGCAGCAGCTTTTCCACCGCGCCAAAAACGGTGTCGATGGACGCCTGGTGGGGAGAGCGGCACTCCACCGACATCTCCACCTTGCCGGGAACCACATTGGGTGCGCCCGGCTCCACGTGGAGGGAGCCGCAGGTGGTCACGGTACCGTCATTCAGCTCACGGGCCATTTCATCCACGAGGCGCACGATCTTCATGGCCGCCACAACGGCGTCAAGACGCAGGTGCATGGGGGTCGTTCCGCCGTGGTCGGGCCGGCCTGTGAGGATGAGCTTCTTGGTGCGGATGCCCACGATGGTGTCCACGATGCCGACGGACAGGTTTTCGCTTTCCAGCACCGGGCCCTGCTCAATATGGGGCTCGATGAAATAGGCCCAGCTGGTCTTATCGCGTTTTACCTGGGGCAGGTCATCCGGCGTCAGGCCGTAGGTCTTCATGACATCATAGGCGGTGACGCCGTCGTTGTTCGTCAGCTGCTTCAGATAGTCCGTCTCCAGCAGGCCGGACAGCGCCTTGCCGCCCAGGATACCGGAGCCGAAGGAGTTACCCTCTTCCTCCACAATGGCGATCACCTCAAAGGAGTGCCGCAGAGAAAGGTTGTCCTCCTGCATCATACGGGCCAGTTCCAGGCCGCAGATGATGCCCATGGCGCCGTCGTATTTGCCGCCATTACGGACGGAGTCCAGGTGGGAGCCCACAGCGATGGCCGCCAGGGAACGATCTGTGCCCTCCTTCCGGCCGATCAGGTTTCCCATGGGATCCAGGCGGACGGACAGGCCCGCCGCCTCGAGCTCTTGCTTCAGGTATGCCTGGGCGGCTCGGTACTCGGCGGTATAGGACAGGCGGGTAATGCCTGCGCCGGGCGTTGCGTTGAACTGCACCAGCGCTTCGACCGTCTGCTCAATACGGGATCGATTTGCAAAAGTCATGGTATCACTTCCTTACTTGATGGGCCGCACCATCTTGCCGTAGCCCGGCTGGCCCACGACCTCGCCGTTTTCGGCCACGACGGTGCCGCGCACCATGGTCAGCACAGGCGCACCCTTGATGGCAAAGCCGTTGAAGGGGCTGTGCTTCACCACAGAGTGGAACTTGGCCGCGTCGACGGTGTATTCCTTGTCCAGATCCACCAGCACCACATCGGCATCGGCGCCCACTTGCAGCGTGCCCTTCTTTGGGAAGATGCGGAACAGCTTGGCGGGATTCTCGCACATGACCTCCACCAGCTTCTGCATGGTGATCCGGCCCTTGTTGACGCCCTCGGTCAGCATGACGGGCAGAGAGGTCTCCATGCCCAGCGCGCCGTTGCCGGCCTGCCAGATATCGGCCCAGCCCTTTTCCTTGTTTTCCTTGGTATGGCCGCCGTGATCGGAGCCGATGGTGTCGATCTTACTCCCGGCCAGCTGCTGCCACAGGATATCCGTCCGCGCCTTTTCACGGGCGGGAGGCGCAAATTTCATATAGGGGCCGATCTTGGGGCCATCCTCCTTGCAGAGAGCCAGGTAGTGGGGGCCGGTCTCACAGTGGACGTTGTGGCCTTCTGCCTTGGCCTGGTTGATGATGTCCACCGCGCCGGGGTTGCTGGCGTGGACGATGATCAGGCAGCATTCGGGGTCGCTGTTGAGGTAGATGGCTCTGCGGACGGCCTCGTTCTCCTGGAACTCGGAGCGGGAATCCAGATACGCGGTGATGTCTTTCCGGCCCTGGGCCTTCAGGTGCTGCTCCTCGATATGGATCAGCGCGTCGTTCTCGGCGTGGACGCCGAATGGTGGAATCCATCTCCTTGATGGCCCGGAAGATCTCCAGCAGGGAGCCGTCGTCCGCCACATCGAACATGTCGGGGACGGAGCCTGCCATCATGGCCTTGAAGCCGATGCAGCCGGCGTCGTTGATCTTGTACATCTCCTCAAGATTGCCGGGCACCGCGCCGCCATACAGGCCGTAGTCCACCATGAAGGCACTGCCGGCCCGCTCTTCCTTCTTCTTGAAGTTTTCCAGCGTAGTGGAGGGCGGCATGGACAGGGGCATCTCCAGCACGGTGGTGATGCCGCCCACGGCAGCACCGCCGGAGTCCAGCTCGTATTTGCCCAGTTCCGGCTGGCCCATGTCGATGATATGGACATGCTCGTCCACCACACCGGGCATCGCGTACTTGCCGGCGGCGTCGATGACTTTGGCCGCGCCCTCGTCCAGCAGATCCCTGCTGACCGCGGCGATCTTTTCGTCGCGGATGTAGAGGTTCCCTTCGATGATCTCCTGACTGGAAACGATCTTCGCATTTTTGATCAATACATCAAACATAACACGTCTCCTTCTCTTGTTGATCTTTTCTGCGGAACAGCCCGTTTTACAGGTTTGACTCGGACATGTGCATGGACGTTATTTTCCAGCGTCCATCCACTTTTCTTGCCGCGCCGCTGATCCGCAGCTGATAGTGATGCTGCTCTCCTTCGGCCAGCTCGCTAAAGTACTGCGCCGTTTTCATCAGCACCTTCCGCGCCGTCTGCACATTGCCCTCGCCTTCCGGAGAGAAGGCGCAGCCCGTCATGTCGCCGTACCAGCGCTGCAGTCTGTCCTTCTGCGGCACATCCCACACCAGGACGGCGGTGGTGATAAAGTCGCCGTAGTCGTCACTGCAGTGGATCCTGAGCTGGTCGAAATTGAACCGCTGGCTCATGGAGGGACTGCAAATCGAACAGCCGAAAGCTCACCGCCCGGT
>OLYC01001569.1_pt1 | contig 15396 bp, 14 predicted proteins | sample 1674271 | NCBI WGS metagenome assembly OLYC01 (sample SAMEA103958154, study PRJEB25191) | human gut metagenome
ACAAATCAGATGATTTTTTAGAAGCAATAAAACAGTGTAGAAATAGTTTTATTGTAATAGATAATGCAGATTGTCTGATTAATGATGATGTCAGGAGATTCATTAATTTTGAGTTGTCAAATCAGTATATGCTCTTCCTGCGAAATTGTGACGGACTCAATGTATCTGATAAGAGCTTTAAGGTGCTGAAGTTTGATAATAACAGGATAACACTAGAAGAGGAGTTGTGATATGAGATATTTATGGACAGAGGATACCGGCGCAGGGCTTCACTTCTGGAAATTAGTTAATCAGCTTTTCTTTGACAATGAGCTTGTCGTTGAGGGTAAGGTGAGCAATCAGGGATTATTGGATGCAGTATTAGACTTGGATATTAAAGATGACGATAAATACTATGTTGCATTTGATTATGTGGTTGATAATCAGGATATTCGTAACAAGTATCGTATATTGAAATCAATAACAGATAAGTCAGATGGAAAGATTGTGATTTTGGATATGATTTGTTTTGAGTACCTGATTCTTGCATTTGACAGGCTGGTAGAATGGGCAGGCACTGGAAAGACAGATAAAATAAAAATCCGTGATAAAGTTTTGGCGGCAGTTGAGAATCACAGAATCGATTTATCAAGGATTGATGATGAGAAGACATTGCAGTACATAGCAGGTTTTAAGAGATATTCTACAGAACGTGTGATGAAATCATTGGTGGGTGAATTTACACAAAACGAGAAGTGGTCCGTTAAGGGTTCTCTTATGGGTGAGTGCTGGTATAAAGATTGTTGTGCGTCTGAACATAAGGATAATCCTAGGTGTGGTAAGCCGGAGATTGAGGATGGGAATGAGAAGATGATGATGCTGATACAGTCGGAGGAAGTGCAGAAAATTTTGTCCACTATTATAGTATAAAACCGAGCACATATTGTGAAATTATTAAGAAAAAACATCAGTGATTACTTGAGCTTGGTGTATAAATAAAGGATTTTCGCTTATGAAAGAAAAAATAAAAGATAATATAGTCGATTTATTATTAGATGGTGTTAAAGAAAAATTAGATAGTGTTAAGGAAAATTATAAATGGCAAAAGCTATTTGTTTCAACAGGGGATTTTTTTGTGAATAATCCGGATGTTTTGGTGAAATTTGAAGATGATTTATATTCTGTATTTTCGAAGGATAATCTGGGTAGGATAGCAAAAAAATTGAAGGATAAGAACGGATATGATTTCCCGCAATTGCTTCATAAAGAGTTATATGATTTGATGGTGAGTTATGAGATTCCTGTAATGGAGTCAGAAACGTATATTCATCATTTTATGCAGGTCATTATAGCTTATTTAGAAGAAAATGATCCGGATAAAACATTGGAAATGTTTTTGGGTGATATGAGAAAGGAAATCGGTTCTTATTTTGCGACGTTAGAATCAAAATTGGAATTGGTTTTAAATCAAATTTCAGAACTGAATAAAGAAAAAATAATTACCTATTCAATTGCAGATATTGATGCACAGATTAGGAGAGAAACGAAATATAAAAGAATGGGGCTTGATTTTTTTCAGCTTGATGATGAGCAATTCGAATCAAGGTTCCAAAGTGCTTTAAATGATACAAGGGTATATGTTATTGGAAAATCGAGAGAAGAGACGACTTATCGAATTTTAAATGAACTAAAGAATAGGAATTCGGAAAGAATCACATTGGTGATTAAGTCGGAGGAAGAATGGAATAAATTACAACATTCGAATTTGTCAGGAAATATTTTGGTTCCGTTTTTTTATGCTGAAAGAATAGTGGCAATTCCTAATAATACTAATATATTTATATATGGTGAAGATGAACCTTGCTATACACAAAATAAACTGGTTCTAAGGAAAAGAACAAAAAGAAATGTTATAAATTCGTTAGAAGAGATTGGTATAGATACAAATGAAGCATATAAGATGGTGGATAATACGCATGGATTATATGTGCCATTAAAGAAAAAACTCTTTGATGGTGCGATGTATGATAAGCCGGATTGGGTAGAATGTCATTCTGATGTGGTCATAGCTGCTCTTTTATGTGGTAAATGGACGGAAGCAACCGGAGATATATTGGTTTTTGAAGAATTGTCAGGAAAAGCATACACTGACTGCAAAAAAGAATTGGCAAAGTATTTACATAGAGAAAGTCCATACATTGTGTCCAATAATAGTTATAGAGGGAGCAATATGCAACTTGCTAGTGTAGAAGATGCATGGGAAGAGTTGGACCTTTATATAAATGATGATATCTGGGATAAATTTATAAAGTTGTTTTATGAGGTTTTGATAGAATCAGAGCCTATTTTTGAGTACCCTTTTGAAAAGCATTTTGAGGCGAGCATTTATGCAAAGAAACCAGAGTGGTCTCCAACGATAAAAAGGGGGATGATAAGAACTCTCATCATGCGTGCATATTATAGGGGGCATGAAGAAAAACAAAAGCAAATCGATAATATAGTTTCAAAAGTATTGGATACGATTACAAGTAAAGAAAGGTGGGGATATATTTCACAATATTTAACAGAATTGTGTGAGGCTTCTCCGGAGAGTGTGTTAAGAAAACTGGAGTCGGAAGTAGAGACACCCCAAGGCCTAATTGACTTGTTTGCAGAAAAGGAAGGAGACTTCATGACAAGTCGACATTACTATACCAATGTTTTGTGGGCTGTAGAACAACTAATTCAACAAAAGAAATATGTTGCAAGAGCTTTGGAGTGGTTATGGAAGTTAGATTCATATAATATTAAATATAGTATAAGTAATAGCCCTAAAGGTGTGTTGGATGTGGTCTTTTGTGCTTGGATTAATGCGAGTGCACTGTCAGTTGAAAAGAAAATTGAGATGGCAAGAAATGCGATTGAACGATATCCAAATGCCTGGGATGTTATTGTGTCTGAATTGCCACAAGGGACAAGTTCAATATGTTCAACACTGAATACACCTAAATACAGAAAGATAGACGAACCGGATGAATTATATGTGTCTGAAGTAAATAAAACATATATTGAATATCTGCGAATGTGCGTTGATAATACACATTCTGATGCCGCTCGCTGGATTAAAATACTTAAATATATAAGCTCGTATGATGAATCAATTCAAAAGGAAGTATTTGAAAAATTGCTATTTGACTGTAAGTCAATGGATGATGAGGAAAAAATTAGAGTAAAAAATAAAATTAGATATCAGATATTTAGACATAGATATTTCGATGATGCAGAATGGAGTATGCCTGAAGAAGTATTATGTGAACATGAACGTGTAATGAATGAGATAATTGTAGATGAAAAAATATATGATTATTTGTATATTTTTTCACATGCATATGATTTTCCATTATTGAACCCTATTCCATATTCTAGAGAAGAAAGCGCAGACATACATGATAAAAATCAGATATTAAGAGAGGAAGAAATTGGTGCAAGAATAAAAGAATTTTATGAAAAAGGTTATTCGATAGATAGATTAATTCAGTTGGCTGTGAGGGAAGAATATGAAATAGTGGGCGAAGTTCTTGCACAGTTTTATTGTGATGGTGTATTTGACGATAATGTATTTTTGGCTTTGATGAAAAATGATGAAGAGGGGAGATATGTTTATGACTACGTCAGGTATTTACATAGAAAAGGAGCAATTGAATTAAAAGAGATTATAGAAAGAGTAAAAAGTATATCAAATAATAAAAATCTCCTTACAAACTTGATTTCATTGGAAATTGTAGAGAATTGTGAAAATGCTCTTATTGCAAATGTAGATGAGGACATCAAGAAAATGTATTGGAGTAGAAATCTGCGATTAAATATATCGAATAATGCAGAACATAATATGTTAATATGGGCAATGGACGAGTGTAGAAAATATGGTTCCTTTCATACCTATTTGGAATTATTGTATCATATAAAAGATAAAATTTCTCTTCAGGAATTATATGTAGCTACACTTAAAATATCTGACCTAGAAGGGAATGCTGTTAATGGTAGAATAGATTATTTTCTTGAAGATATTTTCGATGTTTTGCAACAAGCATTTATAGAAGATGATGAAAAATGTGCGGGATTAGCAAAATTAGAGTGGATGTGCAGAAATGTACTTGAATGGGAGCAGATGAAATGTGTTCAAAGGATTATGAAGGATGATCCAACATTCTATGCTTTGTTAGTTAGTATTATATATAAGGCAGAAGATAGTGAAGCTGTTGATGAAGAAAAGAGAGAATTGGCTAATAAGATTTATTCGGGTTTTGATAAAGCTAAGTTTTGTCCGACAGAAAAAGATGGAAAAGTCACATATGATAATTTGAAGGCATGGATGGAGAAATTCAGGGAATTATTAATTAAGCAGAAACAGGAAAGACTTTTTGGAAATTTGGTCGGTCGTCTATTAGCATATTCACCAATTGGCGAGGATGGTTATAGTCCGTGTGAAGCTGTGCGTATGGTTATAGAAGAATATTATACAGATTCGTTAAAAACCGCCTATGTGGTGGCAGAAGAGAACAAACGCGGAGTGCATACGGTTGATGCTGGTAAATCTGAGCTTATATTACATCAAAGATATCAAAAGAATGCGGAAGCATTACAAGAACGTTATCCTTATACCGCAGATATATATTTTGCAATTAGCGATAATTATAAACGCGAAGCTGAATATGAAAGAAAGCGTGCAGAAGATGAATGGTAGGAAAAAATATATAGGTGAATTGTATGGCTTCTATAGAAAGAATAGGTCTATTGGAAAAGGCGGCAATGGAGCTGTGTATGAAGTCGAACTTCTATCCGGTAATGGATTGAATTTTCCTGTGGTGGCTAAATTTTTTGAATATGAAGGTCCAGATAAAGAAAAAAGATATAAGAGGTTTAAGAACGAGATAATTGCTTTAAATGAGTTGAAGGATATTGATGGCATAATGCAGGTGCTCGATAAGAAATGTCCTGAAGATATACCTCGAACTATGGATGAAGCATGGTATCTGATGCCTAAAGCTAAACCATATAAGCTTACGCGCACATCTAATTTATATCTTAAAATAGTAGATATGCTTCAGTTGGCACGAATTATACAATGCATCCACGAGAGGAAAGGAGCACATCGAGATATTAAGCCGGAAAATATTTTGATATTAGATGAACGATTAGTTCTTTCCGATTTTGGTTTGTATTGGGGAAAAGAAGAGGAACGGCTTACAGAATTTAATGAGCGAATAGGACCATATAAAATAATACCACCAGAATTAGAGAATGTGCAAACTGATTTGGACTTAGATTTTAGACCTTCGGATGTATATTTATTTGCTAAGGTATTATGGATGACATTGAAGGGTGATAATATTGGTTTTCGGGGACAATACCAACGAGGAGATGTTCAGATTTTTCTAAATAAAGAGAATTTTGGTGATGTAATTACACTAGAGCCAATACATAAATTAATAGAGCAGGCTACTTTTGAAGATATGAACAAAAGAATATCGATTCACCAATGTATTGATTATTTGGAATTGCAACTTAATTTATTGAACGAGAGGGAACGCGAACTGCTTTCTGATGAGTTAGTTAGTCAGTTGCTTTATGATGAACATAGTAAAATGGTTATTGAACGTGCCAAGCCGGATGAGTTGATATATGAAGATGAAGGTACTATTTTTAGTATGTTAAGAGGTGTCATTCCGATATCCACAATCATGGTCAAATCACTTAATGATGAGCAAAAGGCAAAGCAGATTCAGCTGACGGATTTTCAGGTTGGCTCAGGTGGCATATGCAAGATGCTTTATTTTAATAATGGAATTAAAGTCAAAGAATATATAATGGAAATAAATAAAATGACTTATTCTCATTTAAATTTAGATATTGTACTTGAGTTAAATGATATTGATTCAGTTGATAAAGAATATGTTGCATATTCAGAAACAGTGCACGGATTTGGGAATGTATATCCTAAGATACTTTTTTCTTCAAATGAAAAGATTATTATAAAGAGAAAGGAATAAGAAATGACTGAATATATTATTGCCATTATAACAGCGATTACTTCGTTTATAGGTGCATATGTTGCATCATCATTAGCAATGAAAAATATAAAGCAAGAATAATATTTTGCAGAGAAAAAAAGGATATATTATGAGTTGGTAACCATATTACCTGATGTTGAAAAATTTTCGGCTCAATCAGACTATATGGATGGAACGGAAGGAAATTGTGGTGCTGAAAATAAAATTTCTATTATGAAAATACAGTTGGAGGATGCAGAAAGTAGGAAGCAAAAATTAATAGGGCAAGCCGGTGTTACCAAAGAACGTATGTATGATATTGATACAGAGATTAGTAATCTAAAATATAAGATAGAGAAACATGAAGAATACCTAACTCAAATGCGAGAGCTTAAAGATAAAATCTATAAATTTGAGTTGGCGGCGAATAGAAATTTGTTGCGTATTTTTGCATCTACGAATGTCTGGAGTAGCTATGTAAGATTTAATGTTGCTTTAGACAATGAATATTTATGTAACATTGGAGTGAAAAAAGAGGATATTATTTATCATATTAATGACTTGATTGCATATATGAGAATGGATTTGTCAGGTGGGTGCAAATAGAAAATAAGAGAAGATGTCTGTTAAGGCTGCATGAGCACATAGTATCCACCTGAACTTATCCTTTCTCGTGGTACTAATATTTCAAAATCTCACACCCGAAAGCCGGTGGAACCGAAAATAGATTTTGTCAGTTAAAAAGTTTTTCTTGCAAAACGACATATTCGATTCTATAATTTAGTTATGGATATGCAAGCCAACCGCAGATGATTCTGTCAGTAGTATTTACTGGCTTGAAATCCAATGGAACCATATACAATGATGTAAAAATGCACTGGTATTGGAATGGTACTAAAAGCAGACAGAACGATATGGAATAGGAATAAAACATATTTTAATACGGATATGTATAGAAAATGAACGAAAAATAATATCTTGCACATCAAACTCTGCGAGTTTGAATAACGGACTAAAATGCCGAAAGCCTGTATTTATGCGGGTTTCCGGCATTTGTTTTATAAAATGGCTCTAGGTTGGCTCTATTTGCGGGCGGAGTAATATAAAAAATGTGTGTTGAGAATTAGCATAGGAGGGAATAAAAATGTTTAAGGTTGCAATATTACAAAAACGTGCCATTCATGCACAAATAGATAAGAATATTGAAAGTATCATTATGGCAATGAAAGAAGCTTCGGAGAACCATGCAGATATCCTATTGTTGCCGGAATGCTTTATTACAGGATATGATTTGCCTATGTTATATGAAAAAAGCATTGCAGATGATGATATAAGAATTGCAAAAATATGTGAGAATGCTATAAAATATAAAATAGGCGTAGTGCTTACTGCATTTACAAAAGTTAATAATAAGCAACCGCAGAACTCAGCATTTGTTATCAGTAAATTAGGCGATATATTAATGAAATACTCTAAGGTTCATACTTGTGACTTTGCAGATGAAAGAAATGTTGAATCAGGGAAAGAGTTTAAGGTGTGCGATTTTGAAGGAATACAATTAGGTATTATGATTTGTTATGACAGAGAGTACCCGGAAAGCGCAAGAATACTGATGCTAAAAGGTGCAGAAGTTATTCTTGTACCGAATGATTGCGGTTCTATGCAACCAAGACTCAGGGCACTTTCTACAAGAGCTTATGAAAATATGGTTGCAGTTGCTATGGCAAATCCGAATGGAGATAATGCTGGATGTTCCTGCGCATATAGTCCAATTTGCTGGGATAGAAATGGAAAATGTGTTGATAACACAGTTTTGCTGGCTGATGATAAAACTGAGGGAATTTTTTATGCGGAGTTTGATATGGAAGCTATCAGAGAATATAGGAATCGGGAAATGTTAGGAAACACATTTCGTAAGGTAGAAGCATACAGTCAGTTGTTAAGTAAAGAAATCAAGAAACCATTTATAAGGGATGGCCAGAATAGATAAATCAGAAGTAACAAGAGGAAATATTTTATCAAGGTTCAGAGGTAGAATGTTAGTTGCTCTATGTAATGGGTGATATGGAGGCGGATATTAGGACACATCATATTCATATTGTAAAATGGAATGGAACTGAGTGGAAGAATTATATTCATTTCAGGGATTATCTTAATGCCAATGAGAATATGGCATTGCAGTATGAGAAGTTAAAGGAGAAAATGGAACATAAATATGCAGATGACAGGGTTGCATACACGAATGGCAAACAGAATATGATAAACAAAATTTTAGGCAAATGAAAAAGGAGGCAAGTATGTTAAGATTAAGGCCATACAATAAAAATGATGCAGAAATAATTATGTCATGGATAAAAGACGAGAGAGCATTTTATAAATGGACAGCAGGAGTTTTAGGCGAATATCCAATTTCTGAGGAGCAATTCAATACAGTAAGTAATCTTATGGCATTTACTGCTATAGATGATAACGATGTAGTGGGATTTTTTACCATGAGAAGACCAAATGAATTTTTTAATGAATTACGGTTTGGCTTTGTAATCGTTGATTCGAGAAAACGTGGGCGGGGATATGGAAAAAATATGCTGAAATTAGGCTTAAAATATGCTAAAGAAATATTCGGTGTTAATAAAGTTTCATTAGGCGTTTTTGAGAATAATGAATCAGCTTATTATTGCTATAAGGCGATAGGTTTTGAGGATGTATCTCAAGATGAAATAGAAAAGTATACTGTAATGGGAGAAGAATGGAATTGCCTTGAACTGGAAATAAATCTATAAAGTAAGTAAGATTTAATTTGTAATTGTTCTTGCAGTGCACATGATATAGATATATATGTTAGGATACTATCTAAGAAAAGTACCCATGACAGGGCGTTAAGCGTCTGGGGGACGCTTGTTTGGCACCGACCGAAACGGAGTGTAGACGTGGCGCCGATGACGGCTTATGAGATCATTTCGATTTTCATTAGGATATTAGCATTGTTGATGTCCTTTGGTAGCTTGATTGTAGTGTTGCTTGCCTTTCTCGATAAGAGAAACAAGCGAAAAAAATGCCTGTCCTGTCTGCCAACAGGATAGGCGGTGTTCTTAAGGACATTTCTTTAGCCTAAACTCGGAGCATCCACCTTTGGAGTGGGTGCTTTCTGTTTAATTAGATATTATCATCTTATGAAGTGATATTTCAGATTGGAAATAAAGATAATATGAATGCCAAAAATGAAGAAGGATTGTTGGCAAAAAGGATTTTAACGGAATTTATGGATGAGTTCCAAGCTAGAAATCCGAACTTGTATGTATTCTCGGCACATTTGCATATGGATGAAGAAACACCGCATCTGCACATTGATTTTGTGCCATATATTACAAGAAGTAAGCGAGGACTTGATACAAGGGTATCATTAAAATCTGCACTAGCGGCAGAAGGCTTCACCGGTGGCACTAGAGGTGCTACCGAATTAAATCAGTGGATTGCATCAGAGAAGCAGGAACTTGCGACAGTCATGGAACGATATGGTGTGGAATGACTGCAAAAGGGTACACATGAGAAGCATTTGTCGGTGCTTGAATTTGAAAAGAAAGAACGTGCAAAGGAAGTAGCAGAATTGGATAGCCAGAAGCGGGAAATATCTTCGGTGGTTGCACAGCTTGGAGAAGAGGTTTCTGTAAAGAAACAGGAATTAAAGAATGCTACAACTGAAAAAGAACTGGCAGAAGAAGCTACACAGAAAGCAAACGAGGAGCGAATTACAGCACAACAGGAGAAGGAAGTATTGCTTGCAGGTAATAAGGATTTGAGAATGGAAAATTCAAGGCTTGAAAGCCACAAGAACAGACTTCGCATGGAAAATCATGATTTGAAGCAAAAGCAGTTACAGTTGCAGACAGATAATGAAGAACTGGAACAACGGCATGAAGATTTACAATATACGAATAGTAAATTGAAGTATGTGAATGTTCAGTTATCTGCTGACAATCACACTCTGGAGCAAAGGAATGATTCATTGAAATCTGATAATCAGGTATTAAGACAGAAATACAATGATTTGCAACAGAATAATGTTCAACTTGAAAAGCAACAGAATGAGCTTAAGAGCCATATAGAGCAGATGGTGCAGTCGGAGCAATTATTGCAGCGAGATGTAAGAAAGTACTGATAAAGAATCTGACAATCCAGTTTGTAAGGCTAAAAGAGGAAGTCCTGCAATTGCGAAAGGAAAAGAAGAGATTGTCAGATGATGTGGAGTTTTACAAGGGCAAGATTAAGGATATGAGTGATAGAACAGAACTGTTGCAAGAAAAGGCTGATGATCTGGAGCGTGTGAAGAGATATGCTGGTGCAGAGCAGATTGATACGATTATTCGTAAGGTAAAGGAATAGGAGCGTACAGAGCAGCAGATAAGGCAGTATGACAGGCCTTATGGGACAAGATAATTGGAAGGATGGATTGATGAGATGAAAGATAATCGAATGGATAATATCGTGGAATGTGTTTATAACATGGATAACGGCTATGTTGAGGTGTGGTTTACAGATGGAAATATGTTGCGGATAAAGTGCGAAGAAGTGGAGGCTGCTCTGAGGACAACAGAGCAGTCACTGGCGAAGCTGCATAGGTTGTTGGACAACAACCCAATAGAATATGTGGCAATGGCTTTGTCCGTGGAAATGCAGGCATATTGTGATATTGAGGGTGATATGGTTAAGGGAATGTTTGGGACGATTGTGCAAGGGTATCTGAAAAAGGGGTATAACCAGGCTACGGCGGAGATGATGGCTAGGGAGTTTTTAGGTATGAGAGTTAGAGTATAGCTTGGAAATAATAATTCAAAGATGATTGCGAAATCGCTAAAGATGATATATACTTTAAAATATATAATCATAATAAATTTGAAAGAGATATAAGATGGCAGAAGATTTTTTAGAATATATCGATGAACTACATAAAACATACCGTATGAAGAATAAAATAAAGAATAAATATTATATTCATTATTTACCATTAAAGTCAATTACGATTTCCACAAATGAAGTGTTTTATATAGCTAAGTCTGGAAAATCCAGATTGCTTATAAATCATAATGCGGTATGGGTAGATTTAACTGATTATGATATAATTAATATAGTATGTGGTTTTGATGAAAAATTAGTTTTAAAAATATTGGATAGATTGAAAGAGTGTTATGATGGGATATGGACAGAGTTTGAATTTGAAGTTCAAGAAGAAAGATATATAGGAAAAGGGATTAATTACGAAGATTTTGATTTGGACATGAAGGTATGTTTAGATTCAGACTTTCAAATATGTTTTGGTGATTTTTTGTTTTTACTTAACATGGTCTTCTTTAAAGATATTGTTGGACAAAAATATTTAGAAAGAGAACGAAAAATGTTACTAATTGATAATACGCTTATTAAATATATAACATTAATTAAATATTATCGACTAAATAATGCTCAGGCAAAAAAGTATTTAGATGGTATTCTTTATCCGATATTTAAAAAAGAGGATTTGTTAGAGAATAAAATGAAAGTAAAGAAATATGATAAAAATTTTGATAAAAATGGTTTTGAAAAAATTGTCCTGTTGTGATAATATGAAATTGGAATCCTAGTAGGCATAAATGCCACCTTAACATTTTAAGGTAGATGTATTTAGAAATTAGTTAAATTTGTATGACTACCGTCATATTTTAGATTTCAATTTCATTGGTTGTTCACAACCATGACCTTCGCTACTACGCTCAGGTCAGAACGCAAACAACCAATGAAATTGACTCAGAAAAAATTTAACAAATTTAAGTAGGATTCCTTTTTTGTGGAGAAAACTATGTATAAATTTAATGAAATTACAATTGATGATGATAAAGGAATTATATTTCTGTGTGGAACTAAATATAAAAAAGAGTCTGTATATGATAAGAGAAATGTTCTAAAGAAATATATAGAAGAACATTATCCTAAAAAAAATGTTCTTATTCTGGAGGAACATTTTGTCTTTGGAAAAAGAGAGGGATATTTGAGCTATGATGATATTTTTTTGGAAAATCTGAATGACATAGAAACATTGAGTGCAGCATTTGCCAATGGAATAATTATTATTCATGATAGTATATCAACAGGGGCAGAGTTGGCAGCCTTTGCTTCAAATGAGATGTTAAAAGATAAAATGTGTGTATTAGAGCCAGATAGTACGGGTATTGAGGAAAGAAAAATAAGTGATTTTCTAGAGTTGGCTTTTTTTAGTACGGATTCTAAAATACGTAGAATAGTGTACTATCCTGAAGTGTATTCTTTTGAAATATCTGAAAAACATGTAGAAAAAAGAACTAATTTTGTAAACAATACTATAACACCTATACTTGGAGATAAAATTTGCAGTTTTATTGATTATTGCAAATTAGAGCTGGATATTCGTTTCGAAAAAATGAAATTTGGAAAAATCAATAATAGTGTGGGTGTCATTTCTTATTCAAAAAATGGTAATGAGTTGCAAGTTCATGTATCAGGACAAGTCATTTTATATCAAGTAATGGGATTGTTGTCAATAAACGACATTCGTAAACAATTAAGAAAGAAAAAGAGATTGTATGAACATATAGATTTTGTTTGTGGTCAGTATAAAAATATTTTACATCACACCATACAGGAAAAACTAAAATCAGAGACAAACACTATTTTGGTTTCTGTAAAAGAAATAAATGTAGAACTTAGAGATGTAATTGCATATAGTTTATATATGCTACAAGCATTGGAATTAATTTCAATATTAAAAGAAAAAGAATTATATAAAATCGGTTTGAAAAATAATTTGGGAATTTTTTTATCTGAGTTGGATGATATTGTAAGTGAAGAAGATAATGAAATACTGGAGTTTTTAAATGAATAAAGAATTATTTCTTGAAGAAAAGTATATAAAAACTAAAAAAAAATATAGAAAAATAGTAACTTATGTTGATGGAGAAAATCTTTTAAGGGAAAAACATGAGAGAATAGTTTCTTTACTGAAACAAGAATGTTCTGATTCAATATTTGCCAAAGCTTATATAGAACATTCATCTATAGTAAAAAATGCTAAGGCGCATATGTATAATGATATTTTTTTGTTCTTTGATGTAAAGGATTTCTTTCCAAGCATAAGTCATAATTATTTAATTCAGAGATTATATAAAGAATTAAATAATAATGGGAATGCAAGCATTAATAGTTGTAGCAAACTAGTAGAATTATGTTCTGTGAATGATAAGGGATTGCCACTTGGTTTAGTAACATCTCCAATATTATCAAATATTTATATGAAGGAATTTGATAATATTATTTATGGAAAATTAAAAAAAATGGGTTTAGATAATATTATATATACACGATATGCGGATGATATTGTTATTTCTTTTAAAGCGGAGAAGATTGATCCAGATATAAATGTGAATATTAAAGAGTGTGTAATTAGATGTTTAAAACAAGTGCATTTAAAAAGCAATGAGAATAAAGAAAGAGTTTATGATATACGCAAAGGTGGTCATGTGCGAATAACGGGTGTTAATGTTATTGTGGAAAATGATAATTATCGAAAGTTAACAGTTGGAAGAAAACGAAAAGATAGGCTGTATAATGATGTGATGAGTTATTATATGCAACGAATAAAAGACAGAGAGAAGGCATTGAGTATTAAAGGAAATGAATCATTTATATTGTCTGTTGAAGGAAAAGAATATGAGAAGTGTTATTCGGAAAATATGAAGAAAGTAATAAAGGAATACGGATATGACTCGTTGCATGATATGATTAGAGCAATAAAGTATTAGGTTATAGTTATAAGAGTGGTGAATAATCTGGGGCGAAATCCATCGACTGTCCGGTGTATGGATTTCACTATTCCGTTTTATTGAAAATCGCGATTCTGCTAAGTAGGAAATCATTTTATTCCTAATCCCTTATAATGAAGATATGCACCATATGGTGTGTTTCGGATAATCCATATGTAACGCTTAATATTGCTTTGTTAATTTTAAATAAATTGTCACAAGGGAATTGGAGTGATGATGGAAAAAAATTGATTTTTGCAGAGGGCGCTACGCTTGTGGCGTATGCACTGCTTGATATATGTAGGGATGTATTTGGAATGAGTCAAGAACTGCGCGAGAAACATATTTCTGCTAAATTGACCTATGGAGATTCTGAAGCTACATATATAGATGGATTGATAGAAAATATAACGAGATATGCAAATGAAATGTTAGCTGAGAAAATTCCAAAGGAATACTATAATAGAAATTTGGTGGATAGGATGGAGATTCCGGCACCACATTATACTAAAAATTGTATTGCAATTATTGGGAGGGCTTACAACAATCCAGAATGGTATATTGATATGTTACGAAACATAGATTTTATCCTTTTTGAATTCATGCTAAAGAGCCAAAAGTTTGATCGTACAATATTTTCGGAACATTGCAAAAAATATTTGGTTAATGAAAAGTTAAAAGCATGTAAGAATGTTTTGTTTTTTGTTTGTTCATCTGCAGCAGTGCATTTAGGGGATATTTGGAAAGAGGAAAATGAGTTTGTCCCACAGAAGATCCATGATATTGAAAATTAGTGAAGGTGGTTTGGATATAATAAATCTGTGATTCAGAATTGGCTTTGTAATGCTATATTATAAAAATAATTATTCAAGTGCTAAGGATAAATGTTGTATTTATTAATATACCTTAGGAACATATTTATATTCTGGGTGAAATTACATATTAGATTCGCTTTTGTGCATTAAGAATCATATTTTTTATGAGAATATCAGTAAAAGTTACCATGTACCTCAGATGTGGCAGGACCTAATATTCCAATAGAAATGGAAAAGTAATCAAGCACATGATAGGCTATTTCTGAGTGATGGAATTTCGATTTTTAATTTTCGGATTTTTAATTTTAAGTCGCAACAATATTTACGAAGAAGGTATTATTGGATAATGTTGATAAGAATCAAATGATTTATCGGTATAAAGAAGGCTTGAATGGAGATTTACAAAATTTAGTAAGTAATCAAATAGGGCTAGGTAGTGCATTTAATTTAATAATCTATATGGCTGTCTGGCTGCGGTTGATTGTGGATTGAAAGTGAACTATCCAGCTTGCGCAGAAGAGATTGTGATGAGAGAGGTGGTGTATGTATAATAGAGAGGACAGCTGCGAGGCTGTCTTTTTGCTGCTTTAAATTTAATTAGTTTATAAATGATATTTTTTGCGAAAAAAAGTTGCATAAAAAATAAATAATGATATAATAATGATTAGTAAAGAAGAAAAGTGACTTGGAGGAATGAGCCATGATTATAGAGATAAGAGCAAAAAACTGTTATGCATTTGAGGATGACATTACATTTTCGATGAAAGC
>OLYC01001570.1_pt1 | contig 15389 bp, 10 predicted proteins | sample 1674271 | NCBI WGS metagenome assembly OLYC01 (sample SAMEA103958154, study PRJEB25191) | human gut metagenome
CAATCACGCCGATGGTACTGCGTAACAGTGGGAGAGTAGGTAGCCGCCGTTTTAGTAAGTGCGAGGAGCACGAAGGAGAGCCGGGTTAGTTCGCTAATCCGGCTTTTTTGTCTGTGTATATTCCGACAGCCACGCCAAATCCAACTACTGATGATGATGTATAATTGAAGAAATCTCATATTTTGACCATAAAAAAGAAGCTATAAAGCTATAAAACGGGGATAATCTAAAAAATGGAATAATTTATCCACAAATTAGACCTTGTTTTGGCTAAAGTAATGTTGTTACTTTGCATCCGTAAAATAGAGAATAATAACTTATAAATAATTACATGAAAAGAATTGGATATTTGTTAGCAATGTATGCTGTAGTGGGCTTGGGTATCTTTAGCTCCTGTTCTTCCGAGTCCGATCCGGTAATCGAGTCTGGCGAAGGAGGTATTACGTTGGCATTGACAGCTGAAACGGGGTTTCAGTCTACCAAGGCGGTGAATGAGGCGGATTATACGAATGTGGATGAATACACTGTCCAGATTTATAAGGATGGTGTTTCTTCTCCGATTGTAAATGAGACTTTGGCTGACTTTAAAGCAGAAGTGGAGAAAGATGAAAATAAGCTTTATCGTTTGTCAAATGGAGCTTATACTTTAAAAGCCTTTTATGGAGAAAATAAACCGGTATCTACTTCTTCCATGTTTGTTTATGGAGAACAGGCTTTCAGTGTAAATAATAATAGCGAAGCGGTCGCAATTACTTGTAAGCCGGCTTGTGCCAGAGTGAAAGTTGTTTTCGCTTCTTCGATGGAAGACCATTTCTCTGACTATTCTGTCGTATTTGAAACGAAGGCGTTAGGTGAAAGTACTTTTACTTGGAAGAAAAGTCAGACAGACCCGGCTTATTTGATTGTCGATAAGGACGAATCAGTTAAAGCAACAATTAATTTGACATCAAAAGCAGGTAAGACCTCTTCTGTCAGTAAGACGTATGTGTTAAGTCCAGCTATGGCACAAGTGATAAATGTGAAACCAGTCATTGCTTCGGGTAATATTGGTATCGAAATTACCATTGATGAAACCACCAATGATATTCCGGTAGATATTGTAATTCCATCAGACTGGAAATAAGAGTTGTTTAATCAAAGAAAAGAAGATAAATATGAAACTAATAAATACATTAGCGATTGGCCTATTAGCTTTTGCCGGGTTGACTTCTTGTGAGATGAAAGATGAAATCAAAGGAGGCAAGGACTCTTCAGAAGTGGGTTACTTGGAATTGGGCGTTTCGGTAGATGCCAAGAAGAACCAAATAACCAAGGCGGCTGAGAATACAGGTACGGGAACTGTTGGTAATTATAGTGCTGATGACTTTCCAGTTATTATAACAGGTGTAACGAATAGTGAATTTTCTAAGAAATATAACACTTACAAAGAATTGCAAGCAGAGGGAGCAATTGAATTACCTGTGGGTAATTATAAAATCGAGTCTCATTCTGCAGAAGAACTTAAAGATGTAATGGATCAACCCTATTTTGCAGGTAGCACGAATTTAAGTATTCTGAAAGGTGTAAAATCTGATGCAACTGTTCTTTGTGGTATGCTGAACACTAAGATTTCATTGTCCTACGAAAGTCAATTCTTGGCTTCTATGCAGGATTGGACTATTACTATTTCGGATGGCAAGCATATCATAACTTATACGGGAACAAAAAGTAACCCTGGTACACCACAACCAAAATATGTGGTTATTGCAGAGAATACATCCAAGTTGATTGTGACGGTAACAGGTACAAAAATTGACGGGGAAAAAGTAAATGAGAGTCGTAACATAACGAAGCCTACGGGAAGTAATTCTGAATATTGGGGTGCTGCAGACGATTTATCCATTAAGATGAACATCAATGAGGCGGTTGTCGTTCCGGGTGTAAGTGGAATAACAATTACAGTAGATGTAACCTTTGCTGAGACAGAAGATACTGTTGAAATTGAAGTGACTCCAGAAGAAGGTGGTGGCACGAATCCGGATCCTGAAACACCGGAAGAGCCAAGTTCTTTGCCAACGATTACAAGTAAATATTTGGAAACACCAATTACTGGAACTGTTGATGGTGAAACAATTACGAATACTCCTGATGCCGCATTAGTAAATATTAAGGCTGATGCAGGATTAAAATCATTGCAGGTTAAGATTAAGGCAGGTAATACAGGTTTTGCTGGAGCGTTAGAACCATTGGGCTTAGATCAAGGAAAAGATTTATTGACTTTAAATTCTTCTGATCCCATGGATGGTATTTTAATAGATGTTTTAAAACCTTTGCCTCAAACAGGAGATAAGGCCTATTCTTTGGATATCGCTAAATTCATATCTATGATGGGTACATATGGTGTGACAGATTCAACTGGTCATCGATTTGATATAACGGTTGTTGATGCTAATGGAAAAGAGGCTAAAGCAACTTTATTCGTAATTCTTAATGCAAAGTAAGAGATGAAAAATATAATCAGTTTATCCATATTAGTGTTAAGTGCACTTCTTTTTTCTTGTCAATCGGATGAGCAGGAATTAAATAATGTAGGCTATTTGACTTTGTCTGTAGGACAAGATATATCTACAGATACGAAAGCTCCTGTTGGCGGTTATACCGGAAAACAGATTGGAGTCCAGATTGTCAATTCCAAAAATGTGGTTGTAAAAGAGACAGATAATTGGGAAGATTGGAAAACAACTCCGATTGAATTGCAGGTTGGAACCTATACGATTAAAGCCTCTTCTGTCGGTTTTGATGGTAGTGAAGCCGCTTGGGAAGCTCCTTATTATGCAGCCTCTCAAGAAGTGACAATAGCCAAAAACAAAACAGCAAGTGTAAAGATGACTTGTACGTTGGCAAATGTAAAGGTTACGGTTCATTATGAGAAAGATTTATTAGATGCATTTCAAAGTGTAGCTGCTACGGTTAATGACAAGCCTTTCCCAAGTACTGAAACGAGGTCATGCTATTTCCCTGTTGGTAAATTAACGGCAGAAGTGACCCTTATCAGTAAATCCGGTACGACATATAGTAAAGAGAATAATAAAGAACTAAGTGTAGATAGAGATGCGAAGGCTCGTGACCATTATATTTTCAACTATAAATTAGCCGAATCTGGTAATGGCAATGTTACTGTAAAAGTAGATCCAACAACCAACAAATATGAATACACCTTTACAATCGGCAAGTTGGAGAAAGATTGTAGTTTGTCAGCCAATGCGTGGAGCAATTTTGCTTACTTTACAGCTGCTGATATCAGTGGAACAACAGCTGATATGGCTTTGAAGTTCCAATATCGTAAAAAAGGAGAAGAAGCGTGGACGGATGTAACAGCTAAGTCGGATGGCAAGAACTATATTACGGATAAGATTACAGGATTGACTCCGGCTACAACATACGAATATCAGTTGGTAGGTACAACTAATGAAACGACTTCAATTATTGGTAGAGTCGCTACATTTACCATGGAAACGAATATAGTTCTGCAGAATGGAGGCTTTGAAGATTGGCATCAGAATGGTAAGATTTGGTATGCTGCATCGAAAGATGTTTTCAATGCAGGTCATTATCTTTGGGATTCAAGCAATCCTGGAGGAGGTGCATTTGGATTTAATCCGACAACAGGAGATGCTTCTGTCAAACGTACAGGTTCTTATTCTGCTAAATTGGAGTCTCAATATGCTGTAGTAAAATTTGCTGCTGCAAGTTTGTATTATGGCCGTTTTGGTAAATTGATAGGAACGACTGGTGCAATAATAGATTTTGGTCAGCCTTTCAAATCCCGTCCGACAGCTTTGCATGGTTTTTATCAATATGCTCCAAAGGAAATAGACTATGTTGAAAAAAATCTGCCTGCCAATACAGTTAAGAAAGGCGATATGGATATCTGCTCTATCTATATTGCATTGTCAAAGAAAAAGTATACAGTAGATAATACAAACCCAAGTACTTTCATTAACTTTGAAAGCGACGAGAATATTATTGCTTACGGTGAATTGCCTGCTGCTGATTGTGTAAATACCAATGGCGAATGGAAAGAGTTTACCATTAACTTGAAATATAAAAACATAACAGATAAGCCACTTTATTTGATTATTGTATGTAGTTCAAGTAAATATGGTGACTACTTTACAGGAGGTAAAGGAAGTTGCTTGCATTTGGATGACTTTGAATTGCTGTATGGCGATACGCCAACGATGTGGGAGTAATATCGTTGTTTAATTTAAGATTCATAAATCAACCGGGAGGGCTAAATGGCTCTTCCCGGTTCTTTTGGTATAATAAATGAGAAGAAAGCTTTTAACGATTTTGCTGCTATGTGCAGCGACGATAGGATGCGCTTATGCGCAAAGAGGGAGTCGTGCGATGAACCGTATCGACCGGGACATTCAGCAAGCTGTCTTTATTCCGAAAGGAACATGGATGGTAGGTGGAGCTGTTTCCTATTCTGAACACGATGAAGGAAACTTGAACTTCTTGGTGCTGAAGAATGTGGAAGGCAAAGGATATGACTTCAGTGTCAGTCCGTATATCGGTTATTTCTTCCGCAACAACATTGCAGCTGGTTTCCGTTTCACTTACAACCGGAACTATCTCGACTTGAAGAACTTTGAGCTGAACTTGGGAGAAGACTTCAACATTAGTTTGGACAACCTCTACTATTTGGAGCACAAGTATCAAACATCGGGTTTTATTCGCACTTATATGCCCATCGGCAGAAGCAAGATTTTTGGATTGTTTAATGAAGCCCGTCTGACGTATGGCTATGGAACCGGAAAGAATTCCACGGGAACAGGCAACACTTATGATGGAACTTACCAGAAAATCAACAGTCTCCAAGTTGGATTTGCTCCGGGCTTGACCGCATTCATCACGGATTGGTCAGCCGTGGAAGTATCCGTTGGCGTAATGGGCTTCGATTTCAAATGGGTGGATCAAAAGACCAACCAAGTCGAAGAGGGACACCATCGCCTTTCATCCGGAAACTTCAAGATTAATCTATTTTCCATTAACATCGGTATGACGTTCTACCTCTAAAACGATTAAGTATGAAGAATAAGAAGAAATACATTTGGAAACAGATTAAAATGGCAATGGTCGGTGGAATCGGCTTGTTCGGATTTGCGACTTGTGCCATTGAGAACGACATACCTTATCCTATCATTGAAGCCCAGATTGAGAGCATCGAGGTGGAAGGACAGCGCGGAGCAGATTCGGAAGCTTTTGAAGCGGCTGAAATCAACAAGAACGCAAGGACTGTCCTGCTTTATGTGAATGATTCAGTGGATGTATCCAAACTGAAGATTAAACGGTTGCAGATTACCAAGCAAGCCCAGTTATTGCCCGATTCAGCTTCTTGTGTGAATTATGCCAAATTCCCGAAAGAGGGATTTGCTTCGTTGGACAGTATCTCTATCTTGTCCAACACCCGGGTGAACTTTACCAACGATGTGAACTTCACGTTGCGCACTTACCAAGATTATATCTGGAAAGTCTCTGTCAAACAAATCATCCAAAGGGACATCAATATATCGGGACAGGTCGGTAATGCGGTAATAGATGCCAACAGCCATAACGTGATTATCTATGTTGCCGCAGACCAAGATTTGAAGAATATCACTGTTACGGAGATGAATTTGGGCGGTAAATATGGAAGTGTTGAACCTGATCCGACCAAGATACATGACTATTCATCGGCTCAAACTTTCTATGTTTCCAATGCGTGGGAAGAGACAGCCACGAAGTGGACCGTATTCGTTTATCAAAAGGAGGGCGGTTCAACCGGCACCTCTTCAGTCTTCCCGATGTGTACGCAAGCGACATTGAGCGGTACAATCCAAAGCGGGAAAACGCCGGAAGTGGAATATAAAAAGCAGAGCGATGCGACGTGGATGAAGCTTTCCGCATCCGATATAACCGTGAAAGGCACCACTTTCTCAGCCATGTTGAAGGGGTTGACTCCAGCTACGGACTATCAGTATCGGGTCAATGTGGATGGGACAAATGGCACGAGCCAATCTTTCTCCACGGTAAGGGCTATTCCTTTGGAGAATGGTAGCTTCGAGGATTGGCATCAAGAAGGAAAACAGTGGAATCCTTGGGCAGAGGGTGCAAATGCCTTTTGGGGAACAGGAAATGGCGGTTCTTCTGCATTTATCGGTAATATCACGACACCGACTGATGTCAGCGTAAAAGGAAAAGCGGCATTGTTGGAGTCGAAGAATGCTATAATTAAATTGGGCTCTGGCAATATCTTTACGGGAGATTTTGCCTTGGACGGAACAAACGGCATCTTGAAGTTCGGCCGCCCGTTCACCTCATTCCCGACAGCTTTGCGGCTTTATTATAAGTACACGACTTCTACCATCAACCGTATCGGTGATGATGTAGGAAGTTTGTCACAATTGAGAGGTCGTCCAGACTCTTGCCATGTTTATATAGCTTTGTCTGACAAGTCCGAACCGTATGAAATCCGGACGCGTCCGTCCACCCGCCAATTGTTCGACAAAAACGATAAGAATATCATCGCCTATGGCGAGTTCATCAAGGGAGAGTCAACTTCGAGTTATCAGCAAATCACGATACCATTGACTTACCGTGCGACCAACCGCACACCGAAGATGATTGTCGTGGTGGCATCTGCCAGCAAGTATGGCGATTACTTTATTGGAGGAGAAGGCAGCACTTTGTGGTTAGACGAAATGGAATTAGTTTACGAATAATATATGAGCAGATACATTCATTTAATCGGATTATGGATTTTGGCACTTGCCATGGTGGGTTGCCAGGAAGAGGAGGATTCCGCATTGACTGACGGAACAGGGCTTCTAATCTCCCTGACGAACGATGTGGAGGTGACGACAAAGTCTACCCCAAAGGAGTTGGGTGAACCTTTGAAGCAGAAATTCAAGTTGAAGGTGGTGAACGATGCGACTCCCTCCTTGAAGTATTACGAGGGGAATTATAAAGAGGGATTGAAGGTTTCCACTCCGGAAGGAAGGTTCCGACTGACAGCGGAATATGGAACCAATCCTATCTTGGCGTTGAATGATCCTTATTACAAAGGCGATACGATTGCAGAAGTAGAGAAAGGCAAGACAAAATCTGTTAGTATATCTTGCAAAGTGGCGAACGCCTTGACTTCTGTTGTTTTCGGAGAGCCAACCGATGGACAAGACTTTACTGCCGACTTTTCCGATTACCGGGTAGACGTGTTCGTAGAGGAGGATGAAAACCATACTTATGTGGCTCCGGTAGAGATTAAAGACAATGGCAAAAGTGCCTATTATCGTGCTGGAACAATCCCTACATTTACATTTGTCGGAACGGTAAAGGGAACGGGAAAGCCATATACATTCAAGCTTGAAAATGATCAATTAAAAAATGCTGCCAACTTTGCAGCTGGTAAACATTGCAAAATTATATTGACAATGGCTAAGGCGGAAGCCGGGCTGAAAGTGGAAGTATCGAAAGTCAAAGTTGAGGAGGTGGGTATCACCGAGACGATACCATTGGATTGGTTGCCGAAACCGAAGTTGGAGGCATCTGAAGCTTTTGAGAACAACACTCTTTCGATTGTAGAAACGCAAACGGTGTCTGATGCGTTGGTCAAATTGAATACTGCGACAGGATTGCAGGATTTGAAGATGAAGTTTCATTTCACAGACAAACAGTTCGCTTCTTTGAATGATAAGGAATATCTATTATCCAATGCGGAGGATAAAGCCGCTATTGAGGCTTTAGGTATTCAATTGCCTACAATTGGAGAAAAAGGGCAAGTCATTGACTTTACTTCAGTAGTGAATAAATTACTTACTAATAATGGTGAAACGACGGAGAACACAGTGGAATTGGATGTAAAATCCAATAATCGCTGGAGTAGTGAAGATACAAAAGCAAACCGGGTTTATACGTTGAGATGTGAGAATCCGGGAATTATGGTTTCCGTTGACGAACGAAATTGTTGGTCGAGGGAGTTTACGATTGATGAGATTACTCTTCCGGATGGAAGCAAAGCTGATATAAAGAAGATTAAAGATTGTTTGGCTTACCAATATTATGATGGTTCAGAATGGAAAGAGTGTGCATCCAGAGAAAACAAAAAAGGTCGTTTGCAACAGTTTGCTGCTAAGGCGGAAGAGATTGCTACCAAAGAATATAAAGTTCGAGCTTTATATCGTGGAGCCGTAGCTTCTGTTTCGGACGTAACAGCGATTTTGGAAGAGCCTACCCAGTTGCCTAATTCGGATATGGAGGAGTGGACGGAAAGTGGAGTTGCTAGATCAATTATTACATACAATCCTTGGAATAGTGCCTCTTCTTCTTTTTGGCAGACTAATAATTCATATACAACAAGATATGTTTCTAATTCAGGTTTCCTTAAAGCGGGCTCAAATCCATATAATTGTTTCCCCGCAGTTTCGTATGTAGTGGGTGGACATCGGGGGAATAGAGCGGCAGAGATTAGAAGTACAGCATCTGGTCGAGGGAATAAACTTCCTAGTAATGTTTTACCATTGAATAAAGTAGCGGGAGAATTATTTACGGGGAATGTGACAGTAAGTCAAGGGGGGACAGCAGCTACACCTAAAGGTGACAAATATACAGTAGATACAAATGGACGGTCATTTTCATCAAGACCTACATCGCTTGTGTTTTGGTATAAATATTTGTCAATAAACAATGATACATGGAAAGCTGAAATTATATTAATGGATGCTGATCATAATACATTAGCAAGTGAAAAATTGACTAAATCAGAAAAAATCAATGATTGGACAACTGTTCAATTGGATTTGAATTATGCAGAAAACAAAGTGTATGCTAAGTGTTGTTATATTTATATTGTTTTTAGCTCTACAATAACAACAGGTGAAGCGATGCAGTATAAAGAATATGATTCTTATAATTTGTGGGTAAATAATTCTTTGAAAAAATTCGATGATACAAAATGTTGGATTGGCAGCGTCCTAACCATCGACGACATCTCACTAATCTACGATAAATAAGATGAAACAGACAATATCCATACAAATATTGAGCCTCTTGATGCTGTTGGTAACAGCTTGCAGTCAGGAAGAGTTGCCAGTGAACTACGGTAACTCAGGCTATCTATCGCTGAGTGTTGAGGTCAGTGATGTGAAAATGAATATCGTAAACACTAAAGCGTTTGAACTGCCGGATGTCGAGTTTAAAATAGATATCTTGCAGAATGATGCTGTTTATAACGATCACTCCTATAAACTTACCACTTTGCCGGCAAAGGTGAAATTAGATGTCGGGGAGTATACATTGAATATTTATAACGATGTCGCTAAAGCAAGTGACCCAAATAGTGGTCCACGTTATTTCCATACGCAAAACTTCGAAATAAAAGAGGGAATGACAACTAATTTAGGATTGGTAGAAATGAAGATGCAGAATTTCGGTATTGCTTTGACACTGCCGGATGGATTTTCCGATTGGTTTAAAAGTTATACATTTACTGCAACGGTGGGTGGGGCTTCCAAAACTTTGAACAGCGGAGAGATTGCTTATTTTGACTTTGCAGATGGACTCAGCGATTTCTCTTACGAGTTGAAGGCAACGAACCAAGATGGAGAAGAGAAGATTAGCATAGGTAATTATCTAAAAGACAATACAGGTCAGTCCGTATTAGCAGCGAATACTATTTACTTCATTAATTATAATATGGCAACCAAAAGTTTTATGGTGAGATAAAATGAAGTAAAGAATAAGGGGAAAATAATCCGACTTTTTCCAAAAGAAATGATTATCTTCGCCATATAAATAAATTTACCAGACTATGAGATATTTAGACCCTAAAGCAGATTTGACCTTTAAGAAGGTATTTGGCGAGCATGAAGACTTGGTCATCAGCCTGCTGAATGCCCTGTTGCCTTTACGTGCCGATGAAGAAGTAATAGAAGTGGAATATCTTCCAGCCGAACTGGTTCCGGATAATCCTTTGCGAAAGAACAGTATTGTGGATGTTCGGTGCGTGGATGCCGTAGGACGTCAGTTTATTGTGGAGATGCAGATGGTCTGGTCGCCCGAGTTCCTTCAGCGAGTTCTCTTCAACTCAGCCAAAGCATACGTGCGGCAGTTGGACAAAGGCTTTGATTATAGTTTATTGAAACCCGTTTATTCCCTTAATTTGGTTAATGATATATTCGAACCCCAACTACCGGAGTATTATCACTATTTTAAGTTGGTTCATGAGGAACATACAGAGAAAGTAATAGACGGACTCCATTTGGTGTTCGTCGAACTTCCTAAGTTCACACCGCATAGCATGAGCGAGAAGAAAATGCAGGTGCTTTGGTTGCGTTACTTGACCGAAATAAAGGACGGGACGGAAAAGATTCCACAGGAACTTTTGGACAATGCAGAGACCGGCAAAGCCATATCCGTGTTGGAAACCAGCTCCTATAATGATGCCCAGCTTGCTTCCTACGACAAGTTTTGGGATACTATCAGTATCGAGAAGACCTTGTATAACAGCGGTGAACGAAAAGGCAGGGAGGAAGGTCTTATGGAAGGAGAAGCAATCGGTATGGAAAAAGGCAGAGCAGAAGAGAAACGCAAGATTGCGTCAGGCATGAAACAAGCCGGTATTCCTTTGGAGACAATAGCTGTTATAACAGGACTTCCTCTTGAAGAAGTAAAGAGCATCTCTTCCCCTGAAATCGTGAATAAAAATTAAAAAAGGAAGCCTCAATAGGGGAACAGCATGGTTTGTGCGTCTTAATAATAAATAAATTATTAGTTTAGCTTAATATATCAGAAGCATCATGAAACAAATATTGTGTACGTTATCCTTCGCTGTAGGGATATTGTCTTCCTGTTCGAGTAATCTAACCCATTCGGAGTTCTTCACTCCGGTAAACGAGAATACTTTACGAGCACCCGCTTATCCATTGGTTACGATAGACCCTTACACCAGTGGTTGGTCCATGAGTGATCAGTTAAATGCAGATCAAGTTCGGCATTGGACAGGAAAAGCCTTCCCTTTGTTGGGCGTTATTCGGATTGACGGGAAATGTTATCGCTTTATGGGTGAAGAAAAAACGCCGCTTCAATCCCTATTGCCAACTGCCGCCTTGGAAAAATGGGAAGCAGCTTATACTTATTCCCAACCCAAAGGGGATTGGACGCAAATCCAATTTGACGATAGTTCGTGGAAACAGGGGAAAGCCGCTTTCGGTACGCCTGAAATGCAACATTTGTCCACTACTTGGCAGACACCGGATATTTGGGTGCGCCGTTCTTTTGAAGTGACAGATGATTGGAACGGGAAGGAACTCTTTTTGAATTATTCCCATGACGATGTGTTTGAACTCTATGTAAACGGCAAGGAGATTGTCAATACCGGACACACTTGGAAGAATGATGTGATGCTTGAACTGAATGATGAGGTAAAAGCTCTGCTGAAACCGGGGAAGAATGTGATTGCGGCTCATTGCCATAATTCGGAAGGCGGAGCGTATGTGGATTTCGGATTATCGGAGAAAATGCCGGATGCAACGTTCTTTACGGAAGCTGCACAACAGAAGTCTGCTGTTGTAATGCCGACACAAACCTATTATACTTTTGAATGCGGAGGCGTTCAGTTGGATGTCGTGTTTACCGCACCTTTGTTGATAGACGATTTGGATAAGATGACTCGTCCTATTAACTATCTCTCTTATCAGGTGAAACCTTTGGATGGCTCCGCACATGATGTGCAGATTTATATGGAAGCCACCTCTTCTTGGGCTACCAATGTGCCAGGGCAAGAGGTTTCTTCCATGATTGACCAAACTTCTAATGGTGTAACGTATGCTAAGACAGGAACAACCGCCCAGCCAATCTTAGGCACGCGTGGAGATGATGTCCGTATCGACTGGGGATATTTCTATTTGGCTTCAGCAACCCGGCCGAACAGCTCTATCGGAATCGGGGATTTCAAAGATATGAAGAAGGCTTTTTCGGAACAAGGTTTCTTCTCGACTGAAAAGATCATGGCTCCTTCCAATAGTGAACAGTCATTAGGTTATGTGGATAATTTAGGGAAAGTCTCCTCTCCTGCTTCTGGCTTTGCGATGATTGGTTATGACGATATTTACGCAATCCAATATTATGGCGATAACCGCATGGCTTATTGGAAGCACGATGGCAAGGTTGACATGAATCAGGCACTGGATCAAGCAGCGAGTGATTATGTAACCACATTGGATCGTTGCAGTGATTTGGACAAGAAGTTGATGAAAGATGCTTATGATGCAGGCGGTCAACAATATGCCGAACTTTGTGCCTTGGCTTATCGGCAAGCCATAGCTGCACATAAACTGGTGGAAGATAAGGAAGGAAACCTTTTGTTCTTCTCCAAAGAGAACTTTAGCAACGGTTCCATTGGAACGGTGGATGTCACTTATCCTTCCGCTCCGCTCTTCTTGGTTTACAATCCTGATTTGTTGAAAGGCATGTTGAACTTTATCTTTGGATATAGCGAAAGTGGAAAATGGACAAAACCGTTTGCGGCACATGACTTGGGCACTTATCCGTTGGCAAACGGACAGACTTACGGAGGTGATATGCCAGTAGAGGAAAGCGGGAATATGTTGATATTGACAACTGCCATTGCCATGCGCGAAGGGAATGCGGATTATGCCAAGAAGCATTGGAAAGTCTTGACTACTTGGGCAGATTACTTGATTAAAGAGGGATTGGATCCGGAGAACCAACTTTGTACAGACGACTTTGCCGGACACTTCGCCCACAATGCGAATCTTTCTATCAAGGCTATTTTGGGTATAGCAGGTTATGGCAAAATGGCTGAGATGTTAGGAGATAAGGAAACGGCTGAGAAATATTTGGCAACCGCCCGTGAAATGGCTTCCAAATGGAAAGAGATAGCGGCAGATGGAGACCATTATAAGTTGACATTTGACAAACCCGGCACTTGGAGCCAGAAATATAACTTGGTTTGGGATAAAGTCCTGGATTTAGGAATATTCGATGAAAGTATTGCCCAGACGGAAATGGCGTATTATAAGACGGTCCAGAATACTTATGGACTTCCTTTGGATAGCCGTAAAACCTATACAAAGTCTGACTGGATTGTTTGGACGGCTACCATGGCAGACAACAGCAATGACTTTAATGCTTTGATAGTTCCACTTTATAAATATGTAAATGAAACGACGACCCGTATTCCATTGAGCGACTGGCACGAGACAACCGATGGCAAATCAGTTGGATTCAGGGCTCGTTCAGTTGTAGGAGGATATTACATGAAAGTGCTGGAACAACTTATGTCGCAGGATAAATAATTGTTACATTTAAATAGAAACACATGAAGAAGACTTTATTCGTATGTTGTGCATTAGCTTTGGCTTTATGCGCTCAAGCTCAATGGAAGCCTGCCGGGGACAAAATCAAGACGCAGTGGGCAGAACAAGTCAATCCGAAATCTGTATTGCCGGAATATCCGCGTCCTTTGATGGAACGCTCGGAGTGGCAGAATTTGAATGGTGAATGGGAATATGCCATTAAACCGGTCGGTGAAGTTGAACCAGCCTCCTTCGATGGGAATATCTTGGTTCCTTTTGCCGTGGAATCATCTTTGTCCGGTGTGCAAAAAGAGGTAGGAGAAAAGAATGAATTGTGGTATAAACGCTCTTTTACCGTTCCTGCTAAATGGAAAGGGAAAGATGTGATGCTGAACTTTGGTGCCGTCGATTGGAAAGCTGAAGTCTTTGTAAACGATGTATTGGTCGGTTCGCATAAAGGCGGTTATACTCCGTTCTCGTTCAATATTACTCCGTTCTTGAAAGGATCAGGTGCCCAGAAGTTGGTAGTTCGTGTTTGGGATCCAAGCGACAAAGGTTATCAGCCAATTGGAAAACAGACCTCTAACCCGCAAGGTATTTGGTACACTTCTGTAACGGGTATTTGGCAAACTGTTTGGTTGGAGCCGGTTGCTTCTAACCACATCACTGCGGTCAAATCTATTCCTAACGTAGATGCGAATGCTCTGAATGTAACTGTAGGTGCTTCTACTCCTTGTGTTACATCCATTGTTGAGGTAAAATTGTTGGATAAAGGAGCAGTGGTTGCTTCGGCTAAAGGCGTGCAAGGCCAGGAACTCCGCTTAGGCGTAAAGAATCCTACTTTGTGGTCTCCGGAAAATCCTTATTTGTATGACATGAGCATTACTTTGTCCCAAAATGGGAAAGTAACCGACCAAGTCAAATCCTACACGGCTTTCCGTAAAATCTCAGTAGAGAAGGACAAAAATGGCATTCTACGAATGTGTTTGAACAACAAGCCGCTCTTCCATTACGGACCGTTGGATCAAGGTTGGTGGCCGGATGGTTTGTATACTGCTCCGACAGACGAAGCTTTGCTTTATGATATCAAAAAGACCAAAGAATGGGGCTTCAATATGATACGTAAACACGTGAAGGTTGAACCTGCCCGTTGGTATTACCATTGTGATAAAGAAGGAATCTTGGTTTGGCAGGATATGCCGAGCGGTGACATGGGTAATCGTTGGGAGCCTCACAAATACAACGGAGGAACAGATAAAGAACGCTCCGTGGAATCTGTGGCTAACTATTACCAGGAATGGAAAGAAATCATGGATTTGGGCGTGTCTCATCCTTCCATTGTTGTTTGGGTTCCGTTCAATGAAGCATGGGGACAGTTTGATACTGAAAAGGTTGTAGCATGGACAAAGGCTTATGATCCTTCCCGTTTGGTTAATCCAGCCAGTGGAGGAAACCATCGTCCTTGCGGAGACATTTTGGACTTGCATAACTATCCTGGACCGGATATGTTCTTGTTCGATGCACAGCGTGTCACAGTATTAGGCGAATACGGAGGCATCGGTTTGCCTTTGGAAAATCATTTGTGGTGGAACAAACGTAACTGGGGTTATATCCAGTTTAAGAACAGCGATGAGGTGACTGCCGAATATGTCAAGTACGCAAATGAACTGAAGGGCTTTGTGAAACGTGGTTTTTCTGCTGCTGTTTATACACAAACTACCGATGTGGAAGGCGAGGTAAATGGCTTGATGACTTACGACCGAAAGGTGATAAAGATCAATGAGGCGAAAGTAAAAGCAGCCAACCAGTCCGTTATCAAATCCATGAATGAATAATTTTTAAGAGATAAAACGATTGATTTGAACAATTTCAGAGGTGTTGTAACAGCATTAAAACACCGTTTAAACAGTGTTTTAATGCTGTTTATGTTTTATCTTAATACACATTTCGTTTTTCCGGATTTATTGATAAAACGATTGATTTTAAACATACCGTTGTTTTAAAAAAACATTGGACGTTTTTGAAAAAACATTGGACGTTTTCAAAAATTCC
>OLYC01001574.1_pt1 | contig 15319 bp, 9 predicted proteins | sample 1674271 | NCBI WGS metagenome assembly OLYC01 (sample SAMEA103958154, study PRJEB25191) | human gut metagenome
CACTGCAAGCGACAGAAAGGGGTTCGTCAAGGGGGAATCTGTCCCCCTTGACCGTGTTTTGCCTACTTTTGCACGAACAAAAGTAGGCCCACGCCGGGTAGGCGTACAAATGAATACCTTTTGTAAAACTCCGCAACGCCGAAGGCGACCACAAACTATCCCCATCGGGCAGGCGTACAGTTTATGCCTTTGCAAAAGGCTCCGCGCCGCCGAAGGCGACTACAATCTCGATCCAAAAATTCTTTTACTCACTTTTCATCCCGGAAAAGCCGCTCCACCGCGGGCGGACCAAATTTTCCCCCGGTATAGTCCCGCCTGCCGCCGAATATAGATAAAGCAATAGGCAAAACAGGAGGGTAAAGCATGGGATATTACTGGCCGGAGGGCATGCTGCTGGAAACTGAGGAAAACCGATATTATCTGCAAAATGAGGAAACACTGCAAAGCGCCATGCGCATCGGTCAAATCTTGGAGGGACGGGCGCTGCTGTGTGATTATGACCACAACCTGGTGGTGGATATGGGCTGCTGCCGCGGGATCATCCCCCGGGAGGAGGGCGCCCTGGGAATAAAAGAGCAAACGGTGCGGGATATCGCCATCATCTCCCGGGTGAATAAGTCGGTCTGCTTTCTCATCACGGCGATAGAGCACGATGAGGCCGGAGCACCGCGGCCCATTTTATCCCGGCGGGCGGCCCAGCTGCGCTGCCGTTCCGAATACATAGACCATCTGACCCCTGGGGAGATCATCCCCGCGCGGGTAACGCACCTGGAAAGCTTCGGCTGCTTTGTGGATATCGGCTGCGGGCTGCCCTCCCTCATCAGCATCGATCAGATCTCGGTCTCCCGCATCAGCCACCCGCGGGACCGCTTTGCTGTGGGAGAGAGCATCTACGCCGTGGTAAAGGCGGTGGAGCCGGAGGGCCGGGTGCAGCTTTCTCACAAGGAGCTGCTGGGCACCTGGGCCCAAAACGCCGAGCTGTACCTGCCGGGAGAAACGGTGGCGGGCATCATCCGCAGTGTGGAGGACTATGGCGTCTTTGTGGAGCTGACCCCCAACCTGGCCGGCCTGGCGGAGCCCTGCGAGGGCGTGCGCGCCGGCCAGCACGCGGGCGTGTATATTAAAAGCATCCTGCCGGAAAAAATGAAGATCAAGCTCATCATCGTGGATGCCTTTGACGCGCCCTACGCCCCGCAGCCGGTGCAGTATTTCCTCACCGAGGGGGTGCTGCGGCGCTGGCGGTATTCCCCGCCGGAATGCAGCCGGGTGGTGGAAACCGTCTTTGGCGAATGATGCCGTCTCTACACCAATAGCCGTTTATTTCGTTGTGCTTTTATACAATTATTGTCGCATATTGAAATGATAATTTAGTCAGTTAAATAAAAATCTCAAAAATCCCTGCCGGGAAGCAGGGTTTTTTGCCGTGTTTTGCGTACTAAAATTTATGGAGGGAGTTTTGCAGGTCTTGTGGTGTCTGGCACGCCGTTCAGACCGGGGAAAGGCCGATACGGGCGCTGCCGGAGACGAGATAGTAGGTGGTATCTTTCTCCAGGGCATCGCTGATGAGAGTAACATAACCGACCGAGGTTTCCGGTGTGAAGGAGAGCATGGGGGTACTCTCTTCCGCCGCCGTGACGGTCAGGGGCCGGCCGCCGGTCAGCCACAGCTCCACGCTGATGCGGGGCAGGCTGGTATACAGCTGCGGCTCCTCCGGGAGGGGGCCGGCCGCCAGCAGGGTGCCGCCGCTAATATGGGCCGTGGCAGCCCGCAGGGGGTTCTGCTCCCGGCCGGAGCCGAGCAGCAGACTGCCGCCCGACTGGAACAGTGATCCGCCGATATCCAAAGCATGGGTCCCGGCGCAGATGGAAAGGCTGCCGCCGGTCACGGTCATTTTGCGCAGGTCAGCGGCGGGGTCGCTCTCGGATTTATCATACCCGCCGGAGAGGGCCAGACCCTCCTCCGCGACGGTAATGGACAGGCTGCCGCCGGAAAGGGTCATATCCTCCGCCACAGCGCCGCGGCGGGCGGTGAGAATGGAAACATCTCCGGCGGAAAGGGTGAGCTGCTGGGTGGTGATGGCCGTATCGCCGCCGGAAATGGTGACACGGCTGCCGGACAGCTTGGTGCTTCCCACGGAATAGAGGGCGGCATCGCTGCAATCCAGCGTAAAGGTACCGCCGGAAAGCGCCAGGGATTTGCCGGCGGAAAGGCCCCGCGCGCTATCGCTCACGATCTGCTCCCGGTTGATGATGGGCTGTTTTTCGGTGGGCTGCTGCTGGGGCAGACCGCCCCACAGGCCCCATTTTTCGGCGGTCTCGCCATAACTGGCGTTGCCGCTGCCGCCGCCGGTGGTGATGTGGTACTCCCCTGCCGTGGCCGAAAGGCTCCCGGCCGCCGTGATGCCGTCCCCGCCGCAGATGAGGGCCACTGTGCCCCCTGCCAGCGTCACGCTGCCCTGCCCGGATTTGGCGGAACTGGCCGAAAGGCCGGTGCGGCCGCAGGCGATGGAAAGCTGTCCGCCGCTGATCTGCAGCTCCTGCCCGGCAACCAGTCCGTCCCGCCAGGCGGTGATCTCCAGGGTACCTTCCGCCACGGCCAGGGTGCCCTCGCTGCGCAGGGCGTCATTGTGGATGGCCTCCACCGAAAGGCTGCCCCCGCCGGTGATGAGCAGGTCGCCCTCCACGCTGATGGCGGCTTCCCGCACCTTGCTGCCGGAATAGAGATAGCTTTTGCCATCGGAGAGGGTATTTTCGGTGCCGTTCTCCAGCAGCAGCACCACGGTGCCGCCGCCATTGGAGTAGATGACCGGGCCCCGTTCACAGTGCATATCCACCCCGCACAGCACCAGCCGGGCCGTTTCCCCCGCCGGGATCTCCACGGTGAGCTGGGCATCCTGCAAAGTACCGCTGAGCAGGTAGGTGCCCCCCTGGGAGATGATGACCCGGGAAGCGGTGGCGGTGACATTGGGGGCATTGCTGATGACGGAATCGACATTGAACTGCAGGATATAGTACGGCTCCTGCTGCCACTGGGAATGATCCGCCGTCATGGGTGCGGTCATGGATTCCAGCGATTCGTTTTCCTGCGGGGCATGGCCGCAGCCCGCCAGCAGCAAAATTACCGGCAGCAGAAGCATTAGGCAGCGTTTCATCGGGGGCGTCCTCCCTTCTCTTTTTGGGGGCTTGGGGTTCACATGCTTATTCTGGCCCTATCATACCGCAAAATGAGAAAGAGTGCAAATCTCTTTGCGGGTGGGGCGCCTAAGGCGGTACGGGCCGCAGGCGGGCGGGGCGCAGCCCCGGCGATGCAAAGCATCGCCGCAGCGGACATTTGTCCGCTGGACCCATCCGCAGGATGGGTCGGGCTGCGCCCCGAGCCGGCCCCCTGCAGAAACCAAAATCACTGCAGGGCGGCAATATAGAGCTTGCGGGTATCGGCCAGGGCCACAGCTATTTCCTCCTGCCGGCCCTCCGAGAGGGCACAGCGCAGCAGAAAGCCGGAAATACAGCCCTCTCCGACCATGGAAAGGTATTCCGGCTCCGGCATACGGGGGGCCAGGCCCTCCTCCACCGCGGCAGTGGTCAGGCAGTTCATGATCTCCCCGATCATGCGGCGGGTATCGGCACGCTCCTGCGGACCGCCGCAGATATCATACAGGGCGGCCTGCGGAAACCCCATGGAGGGCACCTGTGAAAAGAAAACGGAGCTGCACTCCAGCAGCTGGCGGGCGGTGATCTCGATGACCTTCCAGCGGGCTTCAAAGCCCTCGGCGTCGGAAATGGCGGCGTAGAGCTCCTGGAAGCCCTGGGCCCTGCTGTACTGCATGGCATCCCGCAGCAGCTCCTCCCGGGAGGGGAAATACTCGTACACAGTGCCTTTGCCGATGCCAGCGGCTTCGGCGATCTCAGAAACCTTCAAATCTCCCAGCGGACGGCCCTGCCGCAGCAGCTTTAATACCGCACGGAACACTGCGGCCTTTTTCTCCGGCAAGTTCATGCCTCTTCTACCTCCTCGATGACAACTTTCTTGGGGTCTTTCTTTAAGAAAATATCGTAAATGGCGGGAACAATGAACAGAGTAAGCAGGGTGGCGTAGGCCAGGCCGCCGATGGTAACGATGGCCAAGGGCTGCAGCATATCGCCGCCGGCGCCCAGGCCCAGCGCCATGGTAGCCAGGCCGAAAATGGTGGTCATGGCAGTCATGAGGATGGGGCGGATGCGATCGCGGCCGGTCTGTACCAGCGCTTCGGCGCGTTCCATCCCCTCCAGCCGCAGCCCGTTGGCGTAATCCACAAAGACGATGCCGTTATTCACAACGACACCCGCGAGCATAAGGAAGCCCAGCATGGCAATGACTGAGAGCTCCTTGCCGGTGATCCACAGGGCCAAAAGGCCGCCGGTGAAGGCCAACGGAATGGTGAACAGCACGATAAACGGCGAGAGCAGCGACTGGAACTGCGCCACCATGATGAGGTAGATGAAGGCGATGGCCAGGGCGATCATCAGAACGAGGTCGCTCATGGTGGATTGGATCATCTCATTTTCGCCCTCAATGGCATAGGAGCAGCCATCCGGCATCTCATAATCGGCCAGCAGCTTTTCCACCTCACGGCTCACCAGGCCGATGTTGTAGCCATCGGCGATCTGGGCGGTGACGGTGACGGTACGGGCCTGATTTTCACGGTGGATGGCGGAAGCGGACGCGGCCTCGGTCACTGCGGCGATCTCGGAAAGACGGACCTCGCATTCCTCCTGGTTTTTGGTACCGGTCAGGCAGAGCTCCTCCAGCGTTTCCCGGGTGGTGATCCCGGCGCTATCGGGGACGACCACAACCGGCAGGTCACTGCCGTTTACGGTGATATTGGTGGCGGTGGTTTGGGAGAGAACGGCGGCGGCCACCTGCTGGTAGACCTGCGCGACCGTCAGGTTGTACTCGGCGGCTTTGGCTTTATCCACGGTGATGCGCACCTCGGTGCTGCTGTCCTCCTGCCCATCACTGACCGAAGCGACCCCTTCCACGGCGGAAAGGGTTTTGGCCAGGTCGGTGGCGGCGGCCCGCAGGGCATCCATATCATCGCCGGTGACGGCCAGCTGAATACCGCTGCCGCCGGTCATCATACTCATATCCATGGTGGAGCCGTTGGCGGAAACGGTGCAGTCCAGATCGGCGCAGGCTTCCTCAATCTTTTTGGCGATCTCCTGGCTGGAATCGCTGCGGTCATCACCCAGCAGCACATAGATGGACAGGCTGCTGCCGCCCATACTCATCATGCTCTGGCCCTCCATGGCGCCGACGGTATCCACCCCATCCACGGTAAGGATCCGCTCCAGGACGGTATCGCACATGGCCCATGTTTCGCTTTGGGTGGCGTCCTCCGGCATCTCGATGGAGACCGACACCTGGGGGCTATCCATTTCCGGCATAAAGGCGGTGCCCATGCTGACCGCCAGCACCGCGCTGGCAATAAGCAGTGCCACCGCGCCCAGCAGAACGGGAGCCTTGTGCCGCAGTACTTTCCGCAGAAGGTTTTCGTAGCCCGCTATCATGCGGTTCAGGAGACGGTTGGGCTTTTCCCCTGCGGTATCGCGGGTCAATATTTTGCCCGAAAGGGCGGGCACCAAGGTAAGGGCGACCAGCAGACTGGCACCCAGTGAATAGGCGATGGTCAGGCCCATATCGGCGAAGATCTGCCGGGTAAGACCGCTGGTAAACAGGATGGGCACAAATACGCAGACAGTGGTAAGGGTGCTGGCGGTGATAGCCCCGGCAATCTGGCGGCAGCCGTGAACCGCCGCCGTGGCGGCATTGTAGCCCAGCTGGCGCAGACGGTAGATATTCTCGATGGCAACGATGCTGTTATCCACCAGCATGCCGACGCCAAGGGCAAGGCCTGAAAGGGAGATGATATTGAGAGTGACGCCGGTGAAGTGCATAAGCACCACCGCCAAAAGCAGACTGATGGGGATACTGAGCGCCACAATGATAGTGGGGCGGAAGTCCCGCAGGAACAGCATGAGGACAATGACGGCCAGCAGCGCGCCGAACAGCAGATTTTCCAGCACCGAGCTGATGACCAGATCGATGTACTGGCCCTGATCGCTGAGGGCGGTGAGGTGCAGGCCCTCGTATTTTTCCTCCAGCTGGGCCATGGCAGCATAGAGATTATCGCAGGCACCGGAGGTGGAAGCGATGGAGGATTTTTGTACCGTGAGCAGCACACCGTCATTGCCGTTTATTTTGGCGTACAGCTCTTCGGCGTTATCCGCCAGACGGACAGAGGCGATATCGGTCAGACGGATCTCCCCCACATCGCCGACATCGTATTGGAAGAGCACCCAGTTCTGCAGCTCCTCCAGGCTGGTAAATTTATCGCCGACCTTGAGGGCATTCTGCCCCTCGGCGCTTTGGATATAGCCGGCGGGCATCGAGAAGTTCTGCGCCATGAGCAGCTGCGAAACGGCGGACTGGGTGAGAATGCCGTCCAGCCCGGCGGCCTTGTAGGCGGCATCCCGCTGCTGGCGGAACTGCTCCTCGGCTTCATCCAGGGCCTGTTCGGCCTGCTGTAATTGCAGGGTGGCCAGAATGAGCTGCTGAGAAAGCTCCAGCTTGCCGGTCTCCAGCTGGCTCTGCGCCTTATCCAGCTGCGAAAGGGCGGCGTCCAGCTCCTTTTGGCTGGACTGAGCGGTTTCCAGCTCCTTTTTTAGCTGCGGGATGCGGGGCGCCAGCGCATCAATGGCGGCGTTCAGCTCGGTAATGGTGCCGTAGTCATCCTGCACCTTATCGTGGCTTTCGATCCACTTCTTGCCCTCGGGCTCTCCCAGCAGCGCAATGATCTCTGCGGTGTTTTCCTCGATGGCTTTGGTGGCGTCGGCGATGGCTTTCTCGGCCTCCGCCTTCGCCTCGGTGGCCTGCTGGAAGGTCTCCAGCCGGGCGTTGGCGCGGGTCAGCTCCTCCTCAGCAGCCGAGAGCTTTTCCGCGGCGGCAACGGTTTGCGGGTCATTGCGGGTAAGGTAGGCGGTCTGCGCCGCCTGGATGGCGGCAAGCTCGGCTTCGGCGGTATTGAGCTGGGCTTGCAGCCCGGTATTATCGGGGTCCTTCTCCAGCTGTGCCTGGAGGTCGTCCACCTCCGCCTGCTTTTCCTGCTCCTGCCGCAGCAGGTCCTGCCAGCCGGGATCGTCCTTGAGACGCTCCGGTGCGCCGTCCAGCGCTTTATCGTAGGCGGTTTGCGCGGCTTCCTGCGCATCCTTGGCATTGGTCACATCCTGCTGCAGGGCGGCTTCACTGCTGCCGATCTCCTTGAGGGCGGCTTCGGCGGTCTCCAGCGAGGCCTGGGCGGCTTTCAGCTGGGCACGCAGCTGGGTGCGGGTAAGCTGCAGAGATTGCAGCTCGGCATATTTTACAGCGGAAAGATGGGTACGGGCGTAATCTTCACTGTCATTGTAGCTATCGCGCAGATTTACCATGTTATCGTACTGGGCCAGCACGGCCTGAATGGCCTTGACCTCCGCCGAGGTGAGGGTGGAGCCGAGGGATGCCTGATCCTTGGCATCGGCCAGCTGCTGGGCAGCGGCCACCAGCTGGGCATAGGCGGTGCCGCTTTGCTCCTCCAGCTTCTTTTTGGCGTCGTTGATCTGCCTGCGAGAATCCTTGAGCTGCTTTTCGGCATCGGCCAGGGAGCTATCAATGGCCGCCAGTACCTTGTCATTCAGCTCATCGATTTTGGCCTGATCCAGCTCCACACGGATCTGGCTTTCCACCAGACCGCTGCCGGAAACGGACGCGACGCCATCCACCCGCTCCAGTGCCGGGATGACGGTTGAGGAGGTGAATTCCGAAAGCTCGTTTCGGGCCATATTATCGCTATCCACCGCCAATACCATGATGGGCAGCATATCGGGATTGATCTTCATGAGCACCGGGCTGCCGGCGGCCTCGGGCAGGGAGCCGGCGATCTGATCAAGGCTGGCGTTCATTTCGATCATGGCGGAATCCATGCCGGTGCCTTCCTCAAATTCCAGCACCACGATACTGACATTTTCCTGCGAGATACTGGTGATATTCTTGACGCCGCTGGTGGTAGCCAGGGCGCCTTCCAGCGTTTTGGTCACGCTTTGCTCCACCTGCTCCGGACTGGCGCCGATGTAGGTGGTATAGGCGATGGCATAGGGCAGATCCATATTCGGCAGGAGGTCGGTGGTCATATTGATGAAAGACATGACACCGAGGATAAGCACCAGCATCACGCAGACGAATACGGTCATGGGCTTTTTGACACTGAGACGAGACAGCATAGAGGATTCTCCATTTCCGGGGGATAGATGTTCCGACCGACCGGTCGGTCGGGTATTTCTAATCTTATTTTAGCGCAAAACGGGACGAACGCAAGAGGAAAGATATTAACATTTCGTAAAGGTTATAGCATCGGCGCGGGAGAGTATGCTATAATAACCATGGACATTGCAGGAAGCTGGTTTGGGGCGGCCCCGCGCGGGAGCCGAAGGCTCCCGAAGGGTGCCCCCCGCAGGGGGCGCCCCAGCCCGGCGGAGCCAGGCACGGGGCCGCCCGAATGCCAGCCTGCACCCCCAAAGGAGGTAACCGCCATGTATCACATCCTGGTCGTGGATGACGAAGCCAAGATCCGCGAGATCATTAAAAAATACGCAGTATTCGAGGGCTACCGGGTCACCGAGGCCGCCAATGGCATGGAGGCCATCGACCTGTGCCGCACCGAGCCGTTCGATCTCATCATCATGGATGTGATGATGCCGGAGCTGGACGGCTTTTCCGCCTGCCGCGAAATCCGCAAATACAACCGCACGCCCATCATCATGCTTTCCGCCCGCGGCGAAGAATATGACCGCATCCACGGCTTCGAGCTGGGGATCGATGACTATGTGGTCAAGCCCTTTTCCCCCAAGGAGCTGATGATGCGGGTGGCCGCCATCATCAAGCGCAGCGGCGGCGAGGAAAACAACCGTTTTGTTTTTGAAGGGCTGACGGTGGATTTTACCGCGCGGCTGGTTTTCATTGACGAGCAGCGCATAGAGATGTCTCCCAAGGAGTACGACCTGTTTTTCTATATGGTGCGCAACCGCGGCGTGGCCCTGACCCGCGAGCGGCTGATCCACGATGTGTGGGGCTATGATTTTTACGGCGACGACCGCACGCTGGATACCCATGTAAAGCTGCTGCGCAAGAGCCTGGGCCGGTACAGCCGGTGCATTATCACGCTAAGAGGAGTTGGGTACCGCTTTGAAACTGTGGCAGAGCCGGAAAGCGATGCAGACGGAGACGCCAACTGAGTCCTCCCCTGCCCCGCAGCATAAGCAAAGCCGTTTTTCCCACCTGGGCATCCGCTGGAGACTGGTGGGCAGCTTTGCTATGTTCGTGGCGCTGCTGCTGATGCTGCTGTGGCTTTTGCAGATCGTCTTTTTGGAGAGCTTCTACAAATCCATCAAGACCAGCTCCATTAAAAATACCGCCGAGGAAGTAGCCGCCAGCATCAATGATGAGAACTTCTACACCGAGGTGAACCGCCTGACCCGCCAGGATCTCATCTGTGTCCACATCGTGCGGGAGGACGGCACCCCGGTACTGACCTCCGGCAACCAGCCCTCCTGCATCCTGCACATGCTGCTTACCGATCAGGCGGCGCTGCTGTTCCGGCAGGCGCAGGAAAACGGCGGCACCGTGCTGGAAAACTATCAGCTCCTGGAGCTTTCCCCCGCCATGCAGAGCAAAGCAACCGCCCAGGCCGCCTCCACCGAGCAGCTGCTGTACGGCATTCTGACCACGCGTGGAGAGGACGAAGGCGCCGAGCCGGTCATGGTCATGGTGGATGCCACCATCACGCCCATCAATACCACGGTGGAAACACTGCGGGCCCAGCTGGTCATCATCACGGTCATCATGACGGCGTTTTCCATCCTGCTGGTGCTGCTGCTTTCCTCCATGATCTCCCGTCCCATCACCCGCATTACCAAAAGCGCCAAGCAGCTGGCCACCGGCGATTACGGCACGCAGTTTACCGGCGGCACCTACCGGGAGGTCACCGAGCTGGCCGACACCCTGAACTATGCCAGCCGGGAGCTGAGCAAGGTGGAACATCTGCGGCAGGAGTTCATCGCCAATGTGAGCCACGACCTGCGCACCCCGCTGACCATGATCACCGGCTATGCCGAGGTAATGCGCGATCTGCCGGGTGAAAATACCCCGGAAAATGTGCAGATCATCATAGATGAGGCCCGCCGGCTGACTGATTTGGTCAATGATTTGCTGAATCTTTCCCGGCTACAAAGCGGCGCGCAGACCCCCGAACCGGAGCCGCTCAATCTCACCAAGATGATCCGCGGCATTATGGGGCGGTACGCCAAGCTGGTGCTGCATGACGGCTACGCCATCACGCTGGAAGCGGACGGCGACGCCATGGTGATGGCCGACCGGCTGCGCATGACCCAAGTGCTGTATAATCTCATCAATAACGCCATCAACTATGCCGGGGCCGACCGGGCCGTACTGGTGCGCCAGACCATCGAGAATGGGACTGTGAAGGTGGAGGTCATCGACCACGGCGAAGGCATTCCGGCCGAGAGCCTGCCCTATGTGTGGGACCGCTACTACAAGGTGGATAAAAACCACCGCCGCTCCACCGTGGGGGCCGGGCTGGGACTTTCCATTGTAAAGGGCGTGCTGGAGGCCCACGGCGCCGAATACGGCGTAGCCAGCACCCTGGGCGAGGGCAGCGATTTCTGGTTCCGGCTGCCGCTGCTGCCGCCCGATGCCGCTTTAACCGCCGAAAGTGAAGAAAATCATTCCGATTTTTCCTGATTTCTTCACACAGCCATCACATTGAACGGATATGATAAAGGTGTGGAATAAATAAGGGCGCACAGCCCGGCCGAAGGTTTTTCTTTCTCCTCCTTATCTTCATCCTTCTTTATACTTTTTCGTTTTGTCCTCATTTTCTTTTCCCTTCGGCTCATTCCCCAAGCTCCTGCGCCGGCTGCAAACGGCCGCAGGAAACAGTTTTACCAGGAGCTCCCGCACTGTAACAGGTGCGGGAGCTTTTTTGTGTTCTTTAATATTTTATGAATTCACCGTGAACTGCGTTGACTATATAGGGGCAAAATGGTATGCTGACTGTATTAGCTCCAGTAGTACAGTTTGCTGCAAAATTATTTTGCATTTTTTGTTTTTGGATGCAATAAAATCCATCAAACTGTACACTTATTTTAGTGAAATATGATTTTTCTGCGAGAGGGGGAAAAAATGTGCAATACATGGTGGAGACCAAAAATCTCCGCAAGGTGTACCGGACCGGCGATGAAAAGGTAGTCGCTCTGGATAATATCGACCTGACCATCGAGCAGGGGCAGGTGTGCTGTATACTGGGTACCTCCGGCAGCGGTAAATCCACCCTGCTGAACCAGCTGGCCGGGCTGGAAAAGCCCACCCGCGGCACGGTAAAAATCAAGGGAGAGCTGATCTCCAAGATGAGCGAAAAGCAGCTGGCGGTGTTCCGGCAGAAGCACATCGGATTTGTGTTCCAGTCCTACAATCTCATTCAGGGGATGACCGCTGTGGAAAATGTGGCCATGCCGCTGATGTTCCGCCGGGTGTCCCGCAAAAAGCGTGAGGAAGCCGCCCGTGAAATGCTAAAGCAGGTGGGACTGGGCGAGCGCATGGACCACCGTCCCAATGAAATGAGCGGCGGCCAGCAGCAGCGCGTGGGCATTGCCCGCGCCTTTGTTACCAATCCTGAGGTGGTATTTGCCGATGAACCCACCGGCAACCTGGATACCAAAACGACCAAAGAGGTCATGGAGATGTTCCTGCGGTTTGCCCGGGAAAAGGGCACGACCATCATTCTGGTAACGCACGACCGCAGCCTGGCAGAATACTGCGACCGCATCGTGACCATCTCGGATGGACGCATCATTTCCAATGAGGACCACCGCAATCCCAAAGTGATCCAAGAACCTCCCGCCGCCCCTGCCGAGGAGCTGCCGGAGACCCTGCAATTTACCGATAACACACTGGCCGCCGGCCAAGGAGGAGTATGACCGTGAAAAAGATGAGCAAGATCCTGATATTCATTCTGGTGCTGGCCATGGTGCTGGGCACCGTAGCGATGGCGGAGGTTGGTGGTTCCACCGGAACGCCTACGGCACCTACTACTTATACCGTTACCGCCGGATCATTTACCAATGGTACCATCACCGTAAAATACAGCGACGGTGGGAAAGACTATCAGCCCTCTATCACAGCAGAGGGAACCGTAACCGTAAAAAGCGGAACTCAAATCACGCTATCTTTCAACCCGAGTCCCGGTTATGAGTTTGTAAGCGCAACCGATGGTGCGGGAAATGCTATTAAAGATGACGCTTCTTTGACCATCACCGATAATATCACCATCACTCCCGTATTCCGTGAAAAGCAGAGCCTTGGCGGGGAAAAAACGGTCGATAGCTTCCGGCTGGATGCCATCTGCAACGGCTACTCCAATTGGCAGGCATATCATAAGGATACGACCAACAATAAAAAGTACACCAAGTACCCCGGCTCCCCTAAAGATAATGTTACTCCCAGTTCCGAAATCACCAAGGGGAACTATGTCGATTTGACCCTGTACGTGACCGATAATGATTTCTTGTCCTTAACCCAAAAAGACGGCTATGACGCAAATAAGTTTTCCGTTACCACCCCCGGTGACAGCAGCTTCCTCGCAGGCGGCTCCGGCTATTACGGCTCCGCTATTAAGTCGGAGGCAAATATCAGCATTTGGAAGGTGAACGATACGCCCAAGGGGATGCTCATTGAGCTGACCGGCGTGTACTATGTGGGCGGCAATGATAACACCCTCAAGCTCATTGTGACGCAGGGCAACTACAATGCCATCCTTTCCTGCAAGATCGACAATGCGACCATCGTGCCGGAAAAGGAAAACGACAAAAAGCCGGATGAGGAGACCACCGCGGCCCAGCCCTATGTCATCATCAGCAGCTACAGCTACGGCAAGGGCGACCTGGTGGCCGGTGAGACCCGCAATGTCACCATGACCTTCCGCAATACCAGCAAGACCATGGCGGTGGAAAACATGATGGTGACCATGACCCTGCCCGATGCCATGATGCTGACCAGCAGCTCCAATTCCTTCTATATTGAATCGCTGGCGGCCGAGGGCACCATCACCAAGACGGTGAATGTAACGGTAAAATCCAATGCTGCGGCGCAGTCCCATTCCATGACGGTGGACTTCACCTATGACTATCTCGATAACGGCATCCGCCGCAACGCCAAGACCACCGAGAGCATCAGTATGCCGGTGCTGCAGGTGGACCGCTTTACCGTGACCGGCATCGACCTGCCCCAGGAGATCTTTACGGGCGAGGAAAATAACCTTTCGGTCAATTTCGTCAATAAGAGCCGCACCGAGATCTACAATCTTTCCGCCAAGCTGAACTGCGAGGGGCTTTCCAATAACGGCGAGGAGCAGTATCTGGGCAACCTGGCCTCCGGCACCGCCTCCAGCGCCGATTTCTACATCACCGGGAATGAAAAGGGCGAGCTGGTGGGCGAGGTCATCATCACCTACGAGGATACCAACATGAACCAGCGCACCGTTTCGGTGCCCTTTACCACGAAGGTGGTCAGCTACGAGGACGCATGGGGCCCCCAAGGCCCTGTCGGCCCCCAAAATCCCGACGACCCCGGCATCGACCCCGGCATGGAGCAGCCTGCGGGCTTCCCGTGGTTCTGGGTCATCGGCGGTGTGGTGGTAGTGGCTGCCGGCGTGTTTGTGTACCTGAAGCTGCGTAAAAATAAAAAGGAGAGCGTAGAAGAAGATGAGGATATCTGACCTTCTGAACGTCTGCCTGCGAAACCTGACCCGCCGCCGGGTGCGTACTGCCCTGACCGTCATCGGTGTTGTCATCGGCGTGTGCGCCATCATCCTGATGGTCTCACTCGGCATCGGCGCGCGGGAATCCATGATGCAGATGCTGCAACAGTGGGGCGATCTTACCATCATCAATGTCTACAATTACGGCGGAGGGAATGCCAAGCTGGACGATAAAGCCCTCTCCCAGATACAGGCGATGGAAAATGTGCAGATCGCTACCCCGTTTTACAGCAGCCGGGTCAGCTTCCGGCTGAAATCCCGCAACGGGCGCTATGCGGCCTATACCAATATCATCGGCATCTACCCCGATGCCTTTGAAGCGCTGGGCTATAAATTGAGCGACGGCACCTCCTTTGCGGACAGCAAAAAGGATTACGGCATGGTGGCGGGCGCCAATGTGGCGTATTCCTTCCGGGATACCAAGAAAAAACGCAATAACTTTGTGGATCGCAACCAGACCGACGCCATGGGCAACCCCAAAAAGCCCTTTGTGGATATCATGAAGGATAAGCTGGTTTTGTACAGCGAAAGCTACGACAACAACGGCAACCCGAAAAAAGGCCTGGAGGTCACCCCCAATGTGACCGGCGTGATGGTGGAGGACTGGAACAAGGGCTGGGAGACCAGCGAATGCATCCTGATGGACATCAACCAGTTAAAGGCGCTGGAGCAGAAATACTATAAGATCAGCGGTGAAAAGGCTCCAGACACCACCAACTATGATGAGGTACGGGTCAAGTGCGTAGACGCTGCATCGGTTTCCGCAGTGCAGCAGGCCATCACCGATATGGGCTTCCAGTGCTCCTCGATGGAGGACTCCCGCAAATACTTTGATGAACAGCTTACCATGATCCAGACGATGCTGGGTGGTCTGGCGGCCATTTCGCTCTTTGTTGCCGCCATCGGCATCGCCAATACCATGGTCATGTCCATCTATGAGCGCACCAAGGAGATCGGCGTCATGAAGGTGCTGGGCGCCGAGCTGGGTGCCATTCGCGCCATGTTCCTCACCGAATCCGCTATGATCGGTCTGATCGGCGGCGTGGTGGGCGTTGGGCTCAGCTTCCTGATCAGCTATCTGTTAAACAATGTGCCGATCGTAGCAAACCTTCTGGCATCGCTGGGGCTCAGCTTCGGCAACGGCGGGGCGGTTTCCATCATTCCGTGGTGGCTGGTGCTGCTGGCAATGGTCTTTTCGATGATGGTCGGCGTTGTTTTCGGTTTTATCCCTGCCAACCGCGCTGTTAAGATCTCCGCTTTGGAGGCCATTCGGCACGACTAAACCTACTGCAATGAAAAAGCCCCCTCGGGGGCTTTTCTCTTTGTGCCGCCCGTGGTATAATTTGAGACAGAACCGGACTGGGCGGCACAGGGCGCGGGGCGCTCCGGACGGAGGCCGGAGCCACGGCCCGTAGGGCC
>OLYC01001585.1_pt1 | contig 15219 bp, 10 predicted proteins | sample 1674271 | NCBI WGS metagenome assembly OLYC01 (sample SAMEA103958154, study PRJEB25191) | human gut metagenome
TCCACCTGACTCACTATAGTATAACATATCTCCATTTTTTAGATAAGTACCTTTTGTTGGTTGTCCTGAAACATAATGATTTCCAGTCCATTGTGTTGACTTAACTATTGTGATAAATCTATATTGCTTATTACCAGTGTTATCATAATTATATGCCCCACTGTATGATGTAGTATCAGCCAAAACATTACTTGTTCCAACGATAGTTGTGAATAGAATAGAGAATACAAATAGAAATCCCATTAAATATTTTTTATACTTCATATATTTCGCTCCTTTTCAAACGTCAATTGTCATTAGTTATATAGATATCTACATATTCAAAGTACTATATAGAGCTAAAATATTCGCTTAATTATTTCTAAAGATTTCTGAATTTTCTTAAATAAGTTTAAATGCTATTTCCATTTACCCACTATCCTTCATTATTTAAATATTCATATATCTGATCATATGTCACCAGCGACACATTTCCCATTTTTCCGGCTTCCTCAATGCACCCTTGGGTAAATCCTTTTTTTGCGAATAAAAATAAATGGACATTCTCATATCTAAATAATCTGCTTCTCTTTTTCAGCTTTTCGAGCACTTTTACATCCACATTTTCATTTATCCACTTACATTCTCCAAACAATGCAGTGCTTTTATCCTGATCACCCATTATATCAATTTCTGTCTGTATTCTCTCTTGTGGATCCGTTCCCCACCATCGTCCAAGATTGCTAAATTCCACAGGTGCTTCCCCATCAAGCAGCAATTTCCACAGATACTGCATACATATTTCTTCAAATATCCTGCCCATATAATCTGACAGATTTGGAGCAATTCTTTTATACGCAAGTTCTGTTGCACCTCTGCTAATGATAGAATTATTATCAGGTATAAACCGATACCAGAATCTAAACATATTATCAGCTATTGCATATATTGATTTTCTGGACTCCTTTTCGCCATATGGAGTTTCTTTCCGTATTAAGCCAAGATTAATCAGATTTTTCATATACTGTGAGCATACACTTGTCGTTTCGCCTATCTTGGTTGCGATTTCCGACATACGGGAGCTGCCTGTTGCTACTGCTGTTATTATTGCATTATATACAGCAGGTTCACGGACTTCCTGCTTTAACAGATTTTCAGGTTCCTCAAATATTGCCGATGCTGGGTTGAGGAACACATTTTTTATATTATCCTCTACACTCATGCTGTCATTCATCTGTAAAAGATATTGTGGAGTACCACCAACAATACCATATATCAGAGCCATATCCTCTGCTGAAAATCCGTTGAAATATTTGCAGCTATCCTCAAAATCAAACGGAAGTATCTTCATCTGGGCAGTTCTTCTGCCATACAAAGGCGCCTTATATGCCAGCACATTATCTTCCATGTAAGACATAGATGAGCCACATAATATAAGCATCATTTTAGAATTATCTTTATTTCTATCAATAAGCATCTGCAAGGTTGAAGCCATGCTTTTCGAAGCTTTTGCCACATATGGATACTCATCTATGACAAGCACCAGTCTTTCATTTTCACATAATTTAAATACATATTCTATTGCAGCCTGAAATGACACAAATGAAGTCCCCGGCATTATTCCTGAAGCATATTCCATGATTGCCTGACTAAAGTTCTCCAGATTCTGCTTTTCGTTGCTCTCTACTCCCATAAAATATATTGCTTTTTTATCCTGTATAAAATGGCTTATGAGAGCTGTCTTCCCCACTCTTCGTCTGCCGTAGATTACTGCGAATTCAAATTTATCCGAATTATATAATCCGTTTAAAGTTGCAAGCTCTTTTTCTCTTCCTATAAACATAGCTCTTCTCCCTCCATTTCTATACACAATATTTTATTACTTATAAATAATTTAGTCAATCGTAATTTAGTTAATCATAAATAACTAAATCGTAAATAACTAAATATTCATCTTTCATTTCGCGTACACAAAAAAGACGGCCGTCCCGGTCCCCACCGGTTCAGCCGTCTTTATAATAAATTTCAATGTTATACTTTTATATTTTACTCTTATTTATACTTTTTTACTAACTTTTACACTTGTTTGGATTTAGCATCTACTGCTGTGCAAGCACTGCCTGTACCTCTGCCTCTGTTGCGCATGCCATTACCTTGTCTGCCAATGCCTTACATTCTGCCATGCTGCTGTCTGCGATGGTCTTTCTGGTCTTAAGCACACTTGTGGCACTCACTGAGAACTCATCAAGTCCGAATGCGAGTAACAGCGGAATGAGCTTCGGATCTGCTGCTGCCTCTCCACACATGCCTACCATGATTCCCTCTTTCTTACCGCACTCGATGATACGCTTGATTGCGCGAAGCACTGCCGGATTGAAGGCTGAATAAAGGTATGCTACCTTTGAGTTTCCACGGTCTACTGCCATTGTGTAGCCTGTCAGGTCGTTTGTTCCGATACTGAAGAAGGCTGCCTCTTTTGCAAGCACATCCGCCATCATGCAGGCTGCCGGTGTCTCCATCATGATACCGATTTCGAGGTTCTTGTTGTATGCAATGCCCTCTGCATCAAGCTCTTTCATGATGTCAGCTACCATTGCCTTTACACTGCGAAGCTCATCTACGCATGTCACAAGCGGAACCATTATCTTTATCCTGCCGAATGCACTGGCTCTAACAAGTGCACGAAGCTGTGTATTGTAGATGTCTGTTCTCTGGAGACAGAATCTGATAGCTCTGTAGCCTAGGAATGGGTTGTCCTCTTTCTCAAGACCCAGATATGGGATTTCCTTGTCACCTCCGATATCGAGTGTACGGATGATGACAGGCTTGCCCTTCATTGTCTCTGCTACTGATTTGTATGCCTCAAACTGCTCTTCCTCTGTAGGAATTGTGTCTCTGTCCATGAAAAGGAACTCTGTACGGAAAAGTCCTATTCCCTCTCCGTCACACTCTACAGCTTTCTTTGCGTCCTCAGGCTTTCCGATATTGCATACAAGCTCTACCTTTGTGCCGTCTGCTGATACTGTCGGCACACCCGCAAATTTCTTTAAGAGCTCCTTCTCTTTTTTGTATTCCTCAAGCAGCCCAGCGAATTTCTGCTCTGTCTCAGCGTCAGGGTTTACGATTGCCTCTCCGCTTGTTCCGTTGAGTACCACTCTGTCACCATTTTTGACAGCTGTGCAGATTCCATCAATACTGAGAACTGCCGGGATTTCCATTGCTCTTGCAAGTATTGCTGAGTGGGAGGTTCTGCCGCCCACCTCTGTGAGTATTCCTGCGATATTCTCTGCCACGATACCTGCTGTCATGGATGGTGTCAGGTCATGTGCCACGAGCACTGTGCCTGCCGGAGCTGCTGAGATATCATAGTCCTCGATTCCAAGCAGAATCTTAAGGATTCTGGCTTTGATATCCCTGAAATCTGTTGCTCTCTGCTGCAAAAGCTCATCCGGTATCTGTGCAAATATCTCTGCTGTCTGCTCAAGCACCTGGTCGAGCGCCTTCTCTGCCGTGATTTTCTCACTTACTATGAGCGCTGTAATCTGCTCCTCTATGGTCGGATCCTGAAGCATCTGGATATGTCCGCGAAGGATATCCGCATCCTTTGCTCCGACTGTCTTTTCCATTCTGTCTGCCATGGCGTTTGTATCATTTACAAATTTCTCAATGGCTCCCTGGAGACGTGCGATTTCAGCGTCTGTATCTGTAATTTTCTTATTCTCAATCACTATCTCATGCTCTTCGATAATGACCACATTTCCGATTCCGATTCCTTCTGAGCCGGCGATTCCTTTGTACATATCACACCTCCGATTGACTTTGCTGGTTGATTAATCTCCGAAGTTGTCTGCCTCGAGCTCTTCCATCTTTGCAAGTGCTGCTTCCTCGTCAGCTCCCTCACACTCGAATGTAATCTCTGCATCCTTCTTGATGCATGCTGCGATGATGTTTACAAGGCTCTTTGCGTTGATTCTCTTGTCGCCGAATACGATTGTTACATCTGAATCAAACTTGCCTGCCTCTCTTGCGATAACTCCTGCAGGTCTCATGTGAAGTCCCTCTGCTGCTTTTACTACCATTGTCTTGCTTACCATAGTTTTGTCCTCCTGAATTTAAAATTATTGGTTTTGTTTATTTCGCTCACACATATGATTAACTGTATCGCCCTCTGCTATTCATCAGCCTGTCATATGTCCGTTGCTTTCTATGGTTTTATTGTACTGTGCGGTATGAGTTTTTTCAATATTCCCCAAAATGCAAAATTGCACCATCTCTGGTGCAATTTTGTATTAATGTGATATTCAGTTCCACCCCAGCTCTTTCCGGATAGCTGCACAAAGCTCATGAGGTGAAGCAGCCTCCCTGAGCCTGTCAGTCGCTCCATTTTCATTCAGAAGCTTTGTGAAATCATGGAAAAATGCCTTTGTCGTGTTGACACTGTCAAAGTTTATCGCAAGCAGAAATATCATGTCTGCCATCCGCTCGCCCCACTCTATCGGCTTGTCGAGACGTATAACAAGTATCTGGCAGCGGTTTACATGCTCAGGCTTTCCGTGCGGTATGGCTATATTGCAGCCCACGGCGGTTGCCTCCACCTTCTCACGCTCCAGTACATCCCTCGCAAACTCGCTCTGCACTATTCCTTTGTTTATGAGAAGCTGGCACGCGCGCTTTAAAACATCCTTGCGGTTTTTCGCCTTTTTCTCAAATATGATAAATTCCTCCGACAGCATATGTGAAAACTCGCTGACCTCCGCGCTCTGGCCGGTCATGAGCTCAAAGCACTTGTTTCTGATATTTTTCTCATCCTGCGCACTGATTAGTGGAGAAACATACAGAAATCTCATATCCTTGTGGATATCTGCCTGTGTGTCTATGGTCGAGAGTATGAGGTCGCAGTCATACTCGTCAATATGCTCTATGCGGTCTGACGACAAAATGCTTACTATCCTTACATCCGGCACTCTGTTTTCTATTTTGCCCGCTATTATACTGCCGGTCGCATAGCCTGCTGCACCGATTAACACTGCGCGCACTGTCATAGGATTTCTGTGCAGGGCTCCTCCCACCTGCAAGGCAATAAATGCTATCTCATCCTCGCTCGGCATGGCACCTGTGTACTTTTCGTAGTATCTCGATACTGTAAAGCATACCGTAAAGAGACTGGCATACGATTGTGTGATATCGGAAAGAAACGGATTGTCTATCTCTATGCCAAAATGAGTCCTAGCAATGGAGCCCGGTAAAAAGCTACGCATGCTCTCACGTAGAAGCTCATTTTCAATCAGATTGGCTGCGAGAAGATTTGACAGATACACTATCATCTCATCCTCTATGCTAAGCGCCTCCTCACATGACATGACAACGCGGTTTTGTCCCTCGGCACAGGAAAAAAGCATTGCCAGATACATGATTTCAGGCTGTGAGAGGCTGATGCCGTGATGTCTGTCCAGAAAGCCTGCTGCCTCCTTTGCCATGTTCTCATGCTCTGTCATTACGAATCCATTTTTCTGTACCTGCTGCTCTGTTTCGGTGCCCGCATCCTCATCACTTGCAGCATCACATATTCGGTTTGACAAATCTAACTCATCAGGCTTCAGCTCTTTCTCCACATCCACCCTGAAAAGTGCAATGGCTATATACTCTGCCAGCATCTGAAATGTGTAATCCGTAAAGATGATATCAAAGCGTCTCTCCACATGATGTATCACGTCAATTGCCATCGACAGATTTACGCTTCTGAAATTATTGGCTATCACCTCGGCCGCGCGTCTTGAAAGCCTGTGGTCATCGGTCTTGATAACCTGCTTATCACTGATTGGATATCTGCAGAAATGCCTCATGGCTTTTCTGATATCAAGCTCACTGCCTGTCGCATATATTCCATAGCCCGCCGTTCTGTGCACCTTAATGCCATAAAGCAGAAGCTCTGCATCAAGCTCATTTATATCATCCATGATGACATTTTTGCTGACATTTAACTCCTCCGAAAAAAGCGCATACGTGTATGTATCCCAGCCGCTTAGCAGAATATACGATATGTAGTTCTGTCGCTTCTTCTGCGATACAGCTGCCGATCTCCGCCCTGCCACATCCAGAATCTTTCCTATCTGCGCATCGCTAAAGCACGGCTTCATGCCTTTGCCCGGCTTTCTGTCGAGCGTCATAGAGTTTTGCTCACAAAAATCAGCCACCTCCTTCAGATATGTCTTCACACTTCGCTCTGACATACCTGTGGACGCAGCAAGAGCCTTTGATGTGACAAGCTCATTGTTGTGCTCTGCCAGCTTTTCAATTATCAATAATCCCTTTTCTGAAAGCATAAATCAAATTTCTCCTGATTATACGTAATTTAACAATTCGACCGGTTCATCTATCAGATTTGTTGCACCATGCTCCTTCAAAAACTCTACATCACGAAATCCCCATGTGACAGATACGCACTCCAGACCTGAGTTTTTCGCTGTGGCGATATCCACATCGGAGTCCCCCACATAGATTGCCTCATCCTGTGTCACTCCAAGCTCCTTTAGTGCCTTCTGCACCATATCAGGTGCCGGCTTTTTACGGATGCCTTCCTCCTCCATCTCGCCGACTGCCGATGTCATATACTCCTTGAAATAGAGCTGATTGAGCTCCTTTACCGCCGGGTCAAGCTTGTTTGAAACAATAGCAAGCTTTATGCCGTTTAATTTAAGCTCCTTTAAAAGCTCCATGATTCCATCATAAGGTGCTGTATTGTCATTGCAATGAGCCTCATAATATTCCTTGAAATCCGAAAATGTCTTTTCAAACTTTGGATTGTCTGCTCCCTGTGGCACTGCGCGCTCCATCAGAAGCTTTACACCGTTTCCCACAAATCTGCGCACCTCATCGAGTGTGCGCTCCGGCATGCCATTTTGTTTCAATGCATAGTTTGTTGCATTTTTTAAATCCTCAAGTGTATAGAGAAGTGTTCCATCAAGGTCGAAAACGACCGCTTTTTTACGGTTTTCCTCCTCACCCTTTGCTATATGTGTCTTTTCAAATTCTGTCTTGCTTATCATATATGCCTCATTCCTATCATCATTTGGCAGAACCATAATATCTCCGGGTCTGCCTGATATATAACTGCTGTCATCCTTATTCCTAAATAGCTTTACCTTGTGCTTTAGCACAAATGCCCTTGAAAAATCCGCCTCAACAGGTATGCACACTCTGGCATGTGCCATTCCATCCACTATAGTCTCCGTATCCTTATTCTTGAACTTCGGGACATAATCTGTCTGTTTCACAGTAAACCGCCAGTCCTTGTATATCCTGAAGCTTTTGTTCAGCCTGTCCAGATTTAAAATCCGTACACTGCCGTCTTCTCCTATTATGACTACCGTATCTTCACCAACCGGTGTGGAAATATCCCCCTTAGCTGTCCGCACTCCCATGCAGCAGCCCACAGGCAGTATATCCTTTGCAATGATATATCCCATCGGTATCGGGCGTTTTTTATAATCCACTTTTTTGAAGCCACTCGTATCAAAATCTTCTCCGTAAATTATCTTTGTATCGTTTAAATAATCAAAAATCCTCTCTTCCAAAAAAGATTTGATTGCAGAATCCGAAGGACGCTTGTGGGTATCATCGCTGCTGTACTGAAATCTTGGTGTCACGTCTTTTTCTTTGCAGTAGACATTATAGCTGTCTATCAGCAGATCCATCGGAATAAATCCACCGGCCTTGTAATAATGTCCTCCGCCGGAGCCTATGTCCCTGCACACTTCCTGCGCCATCTCGCTCGCGCTCACCTCTTTTATGCAGCTTCTAAACGAAAGCTTCACTCCATTCTTAATCACTGAAAATACCATACATATGTCAATAGCATCCACCTCCAGCACAAAATCGCTTATGATGCCGAGTACATTCGGGTCACATGCCCCTGCCTTTACGATCGCCAGACGATATTCCCCTATATAATCGCGCCCCAGCAATGCTGTTGCGGCTATGTCCAGCTCCTCAAGTGACATGTTGGCATTTCGGAATTTGGCCACTATAGTGTTGTCAAAATCTGCCTCATCGCGCAGGTCCCTATCAAGCGAATGTGTTATCTCGGTAAATTCTCCGGTGTCGGTGTAAAGTCCATAATACAGTGCTGTTGCCAGGTTTCGATTTATCTCTACGCCCTCCTCACGCAGCATATCCCACACAATTGTCGCACATGAGCCCATATAGCTCATGACACGGTTCATAGCAGGAAACTCTCCCGATACTCTGTGGTGATCTATGACAGCCACATTTTCTGCCTTGAAAAATGTGACATTTCCACCACCGTACTGACAATCGACAGTCACAAGCAGCTGCGGATTGTCTAAAAAATCCACATGCTCTATCGGTATGCCAAGACTGTCTACCATAAGCACCAGATTGCTCTTGTGTATGATATTCCTGCCTCCGTATACAAGTCTGGGACTTTTTCCATTCATCCTCAGGTATTCATAGACTCCAAAGCCGCTTGCCAGTGCATCTGCGTCCGGATTATCATGACATTGCACAATTATGTTATCAAATTGTAATAAATCACTTAGCTTCATTATTAGCTCCCTGAATAGTTATATTAATTCATTTTCTCATATGTGTATTTATGGCTGCTTCAAATCATCACATTATTTCAGGTACGGAAACAGCAGTGAACTTCTGTCCTTCTCGTCAAACATCGAATTGTACTGCAGGATATTGTATGCCTTTATCCATTTTGCCTCGTCTCCTGTTGCCTCATCCACATGCATAAAGCACTCATTCTTTTTCGAATAATAGCCCCTTGAATTTATCGCCGGAATCTTCTCCATCAGCTCTGCGAGGAACCGGTTGTATGCCGGCAGATCTATGTTGGCTCTCTCAAGTGTCAGTGTGGACAGATAGTTGAGGCTCGTCACATCAACTTTCTGTGCATCTGTCTCGTAATTGGTCCATATGAAAAACGGCACCTTGTACAGATTCTCAAGCTCCTGCTCCGTAAGTCCGGAATTGCCCTTGCCATTTAAAAGCTTGATAAAATTATTGCATAATCCCGGCTGGTGGTCTCCAAAAAACACAATCTCTACCGGATCATCCACACCCTTAAAGTATGTGATGAGATTTTCGAGTGCCTTGTCACTTTCATTCAAAAGTGACAGATACTGGTTCGCATCGGTGTATGACGCTCCAACCTTGTAAACCTCCTGGTTGAAGTTGTCATATCTCTCACCGTAGCCACCGTGGTTTTGCATCGTGACTCCCATGATGTAAAGCTTCTCGTCATCGCTCTTTTTCTCGTAGCGGTCAATAATCTTATCATAGAGCTCCTGGTCAGTGATATATTCCCTGAGTATCTTTGTCTGGTCAAAATCATCTATAAAATAAGTCTCATCATAGCCCAGATGCGGATAAACCTTGTTTCTGCTCCAGCCTGTCGCATAATACGGATGCATCGCAACCGTCGTATAGCCGATATTCTTCAGGTTTGAGACTATGGAGGTCGGGTCATCATTTATATACTGCTGATAAACCACCGAGCCGTCCGGCAGAAATGCCATCGAGTTTCCTGTCTCAAATTCCCACTCAGAGTTCGGCGTCTTAGCACCGTACACGGACGAAAGAGCATAGCCTTTAAGCGTATTTTCACTCAGAGAATCCATAAACGGCGTGACCTGCGTGTTGGTCTCAAAATCTCCCACCACCGACAAATCCGCAAACGACTCATTCATGATAACAATGATTGTCGGATTTTTCGCATCAGACTGCGAATATGAGCTGTCCGTTTCCTTGAAATTGCCCGCTATCTTGTCAACTGCTGCCTTGCTGTAGCCATCAGGTGCCTTCACAAAGCTGTCCCTTATGCCGAGCACAAAGTTCAGCAGATAGCCGTTTCTGTACGTGCCCTTTTTCTCCCAGGTCTCGGTGTTCAGTGACATGGAATTCATAATGACATACAGCACGCATATTATTGTTAGAAGAATCGAAATAATCCTCATATGGATAGCCGACTCGAACTGCACTTCTATGCGCCTTACCAGCATGATATACAAAACAGCCGCCAGAATCACATACAAAAATTTGTAGTCTATGACGAATTTGTATTTTGTCACGACAGAAAGTCCTGTTCCCGCTGACTTCAAATCCGCATACGTAAACTCATTGCCACGGAATTCATAGACAAAGTAATCTATAAATCCAAACGCGAGTATGGCAATTGATGCTATGGTACATGTCAGCCTCGTGTTGTTTGTGATAAAAAGTATCACCAGATATATGGCGAGCGCCAGAACCACATTCACCATGCATACCATATCGGTGGTTTTCACAAAGTCCTCATCCGTCAGCAGCACATACTGCACCGAAAAAACAGATAGTATCGCTCCGATGACAAGCAGCATCGCAGCCCAAAGCCACGACAGCTTCACCGGAAGCTCAAGCTTCACATTTACAAGTCCAAAATATACTGCCGCAAACAAAAGAATCACCCACCAGCTTGCCGATGTAAAGTAACCTACCAGCGCTGCCGCCACTGCTGCAATTCCAAAATGTATGTTATTTTGTTTTGTTATCTCAAATTTGATGCTCATTTCTGCCTCTTAATATTGCCTCTTAATATTGCCTCTTAATATTGCTTCTTAATATTGCTTCTTAATGTTGCTTCTTAATGCTTCCTCTTAATGTGCCTCTTAATGCCTTCTCTTAATGCTGCCTCTTAATGTTGCGATTTGATTTTAAATTATATTTCCTAATTAGCAAAGAAGTCCTCAATTTGACTGTATATAATGTGCATCAGATTTGTTCTTGCCTCAACGCTTGCCCACGCAATATGCGGTGTGATAATCAGCTTGTTTGAATCCTTTATCGCACGGAGCGGATTGTCCTCACTCATAGGCTCCTGCGCCAGCACATCAAGACCTGCCGCCGCCAGCTCTCCATCCATAAGCGCCTGTGCCAGATCCGCTTCATTCACTATAGGACCTCTGCCAAGATTTAAAAATATCGCAGATTTTTTCATCTTTTCAAACGCAGCCTTGTCCATCAGACCAAGTGTATCATCTGTGAGCGGTGCATGCACCGACACGATATCAGACGTGGCAAGCAGAGTATCAAAATCCACCCTCTCATAGCCCGGCTGCGAGTTTCTTCCTGAGGTAGAATAATAAACCACATGGCAGCCAAAAGCCTTTGCGATATCAGCCACGCGTCTTCCGATATTTCCAAGCCCCACGATGCCCCAGGTCATACCGCTAATCTGGTGAAACACATTGGAAAAATGCGTAAACGACGTATCACCCACATATTTCTCGCTCTTCACATAATCATCATAATATCTCAGCTTCTCAAGCAGATAAAATAGCAGTGCAAATGTATGCTGCGCCACAGTCTCTGTAGAATACCCTGCGACATTTCTCCATTCAATGCCTCTTTTTGCCAGATATTCTTTATCCAGATTGTTTGTGCCTGTTGCAGTCACACATACGAGCTTTAGATTTTTTGCCTGTCCTATAGATTTTTCATTTACCTCGACCTTATTTAAAACAATCACATCAGCATCCCTTGTGCGCTCCGCTGCTTCCTCTGTTGTCGAAAAATCATATTTGACAACCTCTCCGAGCTTGTCATATTCGGAAAGGTCAATGTCGTCACCAATTGTTTTGGAATCTAAAAATACTATTTTCATGGTTTGTTTCCTCTATGCTATATATTTATTCGATTTTATTTTTGTGGGTAGGGACTTCGCACCGGCAGGCTGTGATGGTGCGCCGGCATATGGTATATTCCTCAGAAATATATGAAGTCAGCCACAAAAAATGCATCCGGATAGTCTGTTTTATCAGTCTGCTTTTTATCGTCACCGAAGTTTAATGGAACCTTGTGGCAGTTCATATATTTCTTCGGAACACACCATATGCCAGCGGTAATGCAGGTTTGCGTGTGCGAAGTCGTATAAATAATTATCTATATTTATCAATGTATTTCATACATATAAATATACATATAAATGTACACATAAATATACACATAAATATACACATAAATATACACATAAATATACACATAAATATAGATATAAATATAAATATAAATATAAATATAAATATATTTATACCACATTTCCGGAAATAAAGCCACTGTATCAGTGTTTGATTAAACAAAGCTTAAGAAAGCCCACCATATTAATGATAAATTTCATCAATATGGTGGGCTTTAACTATTCTGTATCTCTCTTATGTTGGCATTTTATTTCACAGAAAATTTGTAATCTGTCTCTGTGTGGTATGTATCGCCAGCCTTTGTAACAGGTGTACTGAAGTTGGTCTCATTTATTGAGTTTGGATAGAACTGTGTCTCGAGGCAGAATGCATCGCGGTTATTGTATTTGACTCCGCCCTTGCCTTCCTGTCCCACGATAAAGTTGGCAGTATAAAGCTGGATTCCGACACAGTCGGTGTATACCTCCATCTGTATGCCACTCTCAGGAGAGTATGCTGTTGCGACCTTTTCTACTCCCGGAGCGGTCTTGTCTATTGCAAAATTGTGATCATATCCGCTTCCATAGTGAAGCTGTGTATCATTTGCCTCGATATCTCTTCCGATTGGCTTAGCCTCTGTAAAATCAAATGGTGTACCCTCAACCGGTGCAATCTCACCTGTAGGAATAGCCTTGGAATCCTTTACAGGTGTGTAATGCTCAGCATTTATCTGCAATGTGTGAGTGTATACGCTTCCTGATGCATGACCGTTCAGATTGAAATAGCTGTGGTTTGTCATATTGAAGGTAGTTGTCTTATCTGCCTTTGCATTATATATAATAGCAAGTGCATTTTCTTCTGTTACCTTAAATGTCACATCAACGACTGCATTTCCCGGGAAGCCCTGCTCCAAATCTGCATCCTCTATCTCAAAGGTAATCTCATCTGCCTTCTGCTCCTTAACAGTCCAGAAGCGCTTAGAAAAACCATTTGATCCACTGTGAAGACTGTTCTCATTGTCATTAGCCTCAAGCTTATATTCCACTCCATCAATATTAATCTTTGCATCGGATATCCTGTTTGCATATCTACCGACAGTAGCACCAAAATAGCAGTACTCCTTCTCATATGACTTTACATTGTCATATCCTAAAATGACATCTCTCTCATTGCCATCCCTGTCTTTTACAAAAATAGATACAACTGAAGCGCCATAGTCTGTCAAAAGTACTCTCACTCCACTGCCATTGCTGATTTCGTAAAGCGATGCCTCCACTCCTTTTGATGTTGTACCGAAAGCTTTTTTACTCATGCCCCATATCCTCCTTTGGTTACATTACGTTTGTTGCATTTTTTGTAACTTTATGTTTGTTACATTTTGTTTTAGTACATTATGCTTTTTACATTATGTTCTGTTATTCTTTGCCTGGTAGCATTTCGATTGCATAATCGCGTTTTTCTTATTCTACGCATTCCTTTGTATTTTACTTCTTTTGATCGCATAAGTAAACTTTTTCGTGCAAATATCCGATAAAATATTTATAACAAATATTTAAGTGCGATTATACGTTCAAAATAAAACCTAAAATCGCAGTTATAACGCAATTATTTTAAACTTTAAAATTTAAAAATATAAAGAGGATTAACATGAGTACCCGAGTAAGTTCAGCAACAAATCTTTCAGCAACATATTTTATGAGAAATTTTTATTCAAACAACCGCGATGCCATGAAATCATCCAAACGCAAAGAATATAGTATTACAGAGCTCGCTTACGATGATTCAACCGCCCTGCACCGCGCAGCTAAAAAATTAAAGAACTACAAGTATTCGGACGACGAAAATACCGATAACATCCGCGGAACAGTCATGGCTCTTGTTGACACATACAACAATTCTATTGATTCCGCCTCAAACAGCAGTTCAACCTCCATGAAGCGTTATGCCAAGCAGCTCAAAAAGCTGGCAAGTAAATACAGCGACGAGCTTGAGGACATTGGCATCACAATAAACAACGATGGGACCCTGAAAGCTAATGAGGAGCTCGTCAAAAAAGCCGACGCAGACACTCTTAATTCTCTGTTCGGAAATGACAATGACTTCACAAGCAGTCTGTATCGTGTCTCACGCCAGATGAGCAGCTCGTCATATGATGATTACTACACATCACTGCGGACAGGAAGCAATATAAATCTGACGGTGTAAATCTAATGATGTTTTTTTATAATGTAATTTTGGCATTTCAACTGTAGAATTTCGACTTTGCAAAAGAATAATAGATAATAAATATTTGGCTGTCTTTTTCTTAAAATATAATAAAAAAAAGACAGCCATCGTTCTGCTGTCTTTTAGGAGAAGGTATTTTACTATGGGGATAGTAAAAAATATATAATGTATTGGGGGGTTTTTACAGTTATTATAGTATCACCTTGGCCTCTGAAAGTGTTAACAAACATGCACAAATTTTCGATTATTTTTTGTGCAGTTTTACTAATTAAAATACGTTGTCCGGAGTTCAATTCACCATATATCAATTGAAAAAGAAAACCACCACTCTTACGAGTGATGGTTTTCTTTTTCTAATGAGACATCGGGGATTCGGTCTACGCTCCGCTTCGGTCCGCGCTGAACAGACGTCCCCCGGACGTCTAGCGCCCCGACCAACTACGTTGTCCGGAGTTCGAACCCTCCGATGTCTTGCATTAAAAAACGCCTCTCCAAGAGAGACGTTTTTCAATGAGACATCGGGGATTCGAACCCCGGACAACTTGATTAAAAGTCAAGTGCTCTACCACCTGAGCTAATATCCCATAATAAATTAAAATGCCCAGTTCCGGAATCGAACCAGAGACACACGGATTTTCAGTCCGTTGCTCTACCAACTGAGCTAACTGGGCACAATGCTTACGCATCGAGTTGCGGGAATAGGATTTGAACCTATGACCTCCGGGTTATGAGCCCGGCGAGCTTCCAGACTGCTCCATCCCGCGATAGTATTTAGTTACTCTATAAAGAGTAATGGGCAGAGATGGATTCGAACCATCGAAGCAAGTTGCAGCAGATTTACAGTCTGTCCCCTTTGGCCACTCGGGAATCTGCCCATAATACAATTCAATATTAAATTGTATAAAGCCGATGATCGGACTCGAACCGATAACCTGCTGATTACAAATCAGCTGCTCTGCCAATTGAGCCACATCGGCATAACTAATAAAAGAATTAGTTAAATGGGACCTACAGGGCTCGAACCTGTGACCCTCTGCTTGTAAGGCAGATGCTC
>OLYC01001596.1_pt1 | contig 15182 bp, 22 predicted proteins | sample 1674271 | NCBI WGS metagenome assembly OLYC01 (sample SAMEA103958154, study PRJEB25191) | human gut metagenome
GCCGCCGCCTTTTGAGTTTTAATGCGACATAAAGCGTCGCATTAACTTTTTAATGTCGCAATGCGTATCAACGTGCTTTTTTTGATGTTTCCTTTGGTAAAAGGGAGTTTGGAATGTCGCATTAAAAAACTAAATTTTAACACGGTGTATAACGCAAAACGTTATTTCCCAACAAATGCAAGACACTCTTCGGAAAGCAGTGTTATTCTTCGGGCAAGGATGGAACAACATTCTTGCATCGGGCCATTTCGAGTTCTATAACTGTGCGAACCATTTTTTGCCCTGCCTTGTCCAGCATACGATATGGTTTGACTAAAGAATCCATCTCGGAGGGGGTGGCGTGAGTGTTCTCGGACTTCATCTTGAAAAATGAAGTTCGCGTCAACATTCAGCGCGTGCATGATATTGCTTAGCATTGCCATGCTCGGCTCACTTTTACCTGTTTCGTACCCTGTGATAGTTGTTTTTGCACAGCCGACCATGTTGCCCAATTCGGTTTGAGTTAATCCAGCATTTTTCCGCGCTTCACGAAGTCTGCTATTATAAGACATTTTGGTATCACCTCAAAGACAATTATAATCGCCAGTGAAGGTTTCCGTCAACAAAAAGTTCGAGAAAGTCGGACATAAATGCAAGAACCCGCTTGACAAAGTGGAGTAACTCGACTATATTATAAATAGTTCGAGATACTCCACTTTTAAAAAAGTAAAGGAGGTAAGATTCAATGGTAATTAACAATCGCCCAGTTTCCGATAACATACTCCGCATCATTAGCGAGAGGGGCTATAAGCAGAGCGCAGTGGCTCGCAAAGCTGGATATTCAAGGCAAACATTCGGGTACATGGTGCATAATACTCGAATTATTCGCCCGGAAGACGTTCAACGCATCGCTTTTGCCTTGGGAGTTGAACCGGGTGAGTTGTTCAAGGATGCTGACCTAGGCGCATAACAGCCGAAACGGCCCTCCGGGGCTGTCTGCCGGGAATGGCCGCCCGGTACTGAAGATGGCAGGCCAAGGAGAGCGGTATGAAAATTATTGAAGCCATACAGGAAGCCTACGGCCCGGAGTTCACCACGCTGGAAGACGCCATCAACTGGTGGAGCGGGCCGAGGGCATGGCGCGAGGATTTTACCGCTGTCCTAATTTTAAGGAGCGGTAAAAGACCGTATAAACAGCATTTAAGCGAGGTGCAATTTGACGATGACGAACATTGATGCAGGCAGCCAGCGCATCCGCAGGCTGCCGGACAAGCCGATTGTTGGGGAAACTTACCCCAACGCCGGAGGCATTTACAAGGTGGATCGGTATGATGCCGAGCGCGATCTGGCATGGGTACACAGGCCGAAGGACGGCTGGAAGTGCTGCGCACACGGCCCCGCGCTGTACGATGTGCCGGGTCGGGGTATCGAGTTGCAGTGGAATTACAGCACCGGGGGCCAGTTCAGTGCTGACGATTGCGGCAAAGGGTGGTGAATGCTATGACCCTCCAAGACTGGGCGCTGATTCTGGCAGTCGGTTCCATCATTCTCAATGTTTTGGCTGAGATTATCAAGCATTGGTAAAGAAACCGTACTCTTCAAAATCCAAACCGGGATTATGCGCATCAATGTCAAAGACAACACGCTTTTGCGGCGTTTGCACGGCCAGTTGAAATTTGCATTTTCCTTCCAGCTTGCTTTGGAGTTCTGGCGGAAGGTAAGCAGCAAAATATGCTCCACATACACCATGCCCGGAAATCGTAAACGGCAAGGATTGTGACAAAACCTCTGAATGCCGTGTTTCGATGCCTCCCTTTGTGTGGGTAAATTCCATTACTTCTTGCGCAGGAAAAGCGAAGCTGTAAGACTTTCCATCACAGATAATGTACATCCGAACAATGCTCAATGGGGCTGAGGACAGATTTTGTATGTTCATACGGATTTCAAATCGTGTATGCCCTTTGCATGGAGAACAGTGGTGATTCACATAGTCAATGGAAAGTGCGCATCGCCTATCCCACAGAGCGCGAAAAAAATTATAGAGCGACATTGCAAAACCAGCAATCGCAATGAGGAACGTAATGTTGTTTCTGTCAGAAAACCAAGTGAATACATTCATTTTTACACATCCTTTTGATGTGATTATAGCATGAATGGCGGGAAATGAACAGCCTAAAGCAATTTTATCAACAAGCCGAAACGCCCCTGCGGGGCGTCACTGTGAGATGACCTACACAGTCTGATGATGGCAGGTCAGAAAGAGGTGATTTTTTGGAAGCGTTATTGAAAGCATCGGAAGCAAGTGCCTTGATGGGGCTGTCTGTCCGACACGTTCAGAGAATGGCTAAATCTGGCGAACTGCCCTATCAGACCCACATGAACGAACGAAACAGGCCGGAGTACCTGTTCCCGCTTTCCAGCCTGCCCGCTGCGGCGCAGCAGAAATACTTTGCAGAGCACGCATCCGCCGTGCTGCCTGCGGCGACCCCGGCCAAAGCAAAAAAGGCCGGCAAGGCTGCCGCCTGCAAGCCGTTGGAGGCTTACACCGCCGAGGAACGCGGTGAAATTGGGTTTTGGATAACAACCGTAGACCGCTGGCAGACGTACCGCAACAAGCCCGGAGCCAAGAAGGCCGAATGCGACGAGAAGTTCATTGCGCTGCTTCAGATGGAAAATCCCACTATGCAGATCAGCGTACAGATCCTATACCGCAAGTGGGCAGCCATCCGGGAGAACAACTACGGCGCACTTGTGGACATGCGCGGCAAGGCACGCAAGGGCATGAGTAAAATGCCGGAGGCCGTTGAGCGAGCTTTTCTGACCTTCTATCTGGATGAAAGCCAGTTTCCTGTGCCGCGCTGCATTGCGCTGACCGAGGAATGGGCACAGCAGAATATGCCGGAAGCCTTGCCGCTGCCTTGCTATCACACCTTCTACCGCAAGGCAAAGGCTGTGCCTTACCCCGTTATGGTTTTGTGCCGTATGGGTGAGAAAAAATACTACGACCTATGCAGCCCTTACATACGCCGCGAATACGAGAGCATCAACGCCAACGATTTCTGGGTGGGCGATACCCACACCCTTGATGTAGAAAGCATGGATTCGGATGGAACGCTGCACCGCCTGTACCTGAGTGCGTGGCTGGATGCCCGCAGCGGTATCTTTACAGGCTGGTATGTTACAGACAGCCCCGGAAGCCAAGCAACGCTGAACGCGCTGCGCAAGGGTATCTTGAAGTTTGGCATTCCGAGCCGCGCCTATGTTGACAATGGCCGAGAGTTCTTGACCTACGACATCGGCGGACGCGGTCACCGCGCCAAAAAGCGGCTGGCCGACGGCAGCGAGCCGTTTGCGCCACCCGGCGTTTTTGAGCGGCTGGGCATTGAAATGACAAACGCCATTGTGCGCAATGCCCGCGCCAAGCTGGTCGAACGCCGATTTGAGGATTTCAAGAACTACATTTCCCGACTATTCCCCACCTACACAGGCGGCAATGTGGTCGAGAAACCAAACCGCCTAAAGGCCGTTTTGAGGCGTGGGGAGCACATCCCCACTGACACGGAGGTCATTGCTGCAGTTGATACCCTGATTGAGGGCTATATGAACTGCGAGGTCTACGGTGGCAGCGTCGCCGAGGACAAAGGCAAAACCCGCATTCAGGTCTGGCACGAGACCCTTCGCAACGGTGTTGCCCGCAAGCCTGCCAGCAAAGATGATCTGCAGCTGATGCTGCTGCGCACCAGCAAGCCCGTCCGCATTGGACGGCGCGGCGTGACCTTGAAGCTGCACGGCTTGGAGTTGGATTTTTACACCCCGGAACTGGTAAATATGCGCATGAAGGAGAAAGTTTATGTGCGGTACGACCCGGAAGATCTGTCCAGCGTGCGCGTCTACGATATGGAAGACCGCTTCTTGTGTGTAGCACCGCAGAACAAGCTGACAGCCGGGTATCTGGAAAATCAAGAACAGATCGCCGACCTTATGGCCGCCAAGCGCCGCGCCGAAAAAGCCGTGCGGGAATATGGCGCAGCCCTCCGGCTGCCGGATGATCCAGACCGCGCCCTTACCCTTGCAACGGCACTGGCCCAGCGCAATCTGGATGCACTGGACACCTTCCCCAGCCCGAAGCTGATACAGCTGCAGCAATCTGCCCGCGAAGAACCCCTGCTTAAAGCTGTCGGTGACATTGACATCGGCAGGATGAATGAGAACATCATCAGACAACGAGGAGGAATTGAAGATGGAAAAGACCTATAACCCCGCGCTGATCCAGCGCACGCAGCGTTACATGGAGACGCACAGCATCAGTCAAAATCAGTTTGCCGCTAAAGTGAATCTTTCCAGCGCGGCACTGAGCAGCTACCTCAATCAGAAGTATAAAGGCTCGGTGGAAGCCGTCGAGCGGCAGCTGAGCGAGTTCTTCAAGCTGGATGAAGAGGCCGAGGCCGCCGCCGAGAAGACCGCCAGCCTGCTGCCCCGCGCGGCGTATGTGCCGACCAGCATCAGCGAGGATGTCTGCCAAAGCATCCGCTTTGCCCAGCTGGAGCATTGCATGGTCGTGTTGCACGGTGATGCAGGCGTCGGCAAGAGCAAGGGCGCACAGAAGTTCCTGCGCGACCACCCCACAAATTCAGTGGGAATCAGCATCACCCCCAGCACCGGCACACTGAGCGGATCCGTCAAGCTGCTAGCACGCGCCCTGCGCGTGCCGGAGTGCCGCAACAAAATGGATCAGATGATGGCACTGCGTTCCCGGCTTGACGGCACGAACTGGGTCATTGTCATTGACGAAGCCCAGCACCTCAAATATGCGGCGCTGGAAGAAATCCGCTCCCTGACGGACGACAACCCCATGACCGGGGAGCACGGTGTCGGCGTGGTGCTCATCGGCAATAGCGAGGTGTACAGTCGTCTGCAGGGCCGCCAGCAAGCGCAGTTTGCGCAGCTGTTCAGCCGCATCCGTATGCAGCGCGAGTACACCACCCGCAAGGTCAAGGAAGATGACGTGCGGAAGCTGTTCCCGGTGCTGGCCGAGCAGGACGCCCGCAAGGAAATGGACTTCCTGCTGAGCGTCTGCCGCAGTCCGTGGGGCATTCGCGGTGCAATGAACCTGTACACCAACGCCGCCAGTGCCAACGATGTAAGCTATGAAAATCTGTACCGCATGGCCGCCCACATGGGCATTGGTATGCTGGGGGCAGTTTGAGGAAAGGAGTTTTTTAGATGAATTTGAAGTGCGGATATTTTACCGTGGGCGGCATCATGTGCGGCTCGCTGGTGGGCATCTTCGTCGGAGCGTTGGCCGTGAACGCCAGCCTCGGCTACATGATCCTGCTGCTGGGCGCGTGGGGGCTGTGCCTTTACATCACATCGCGCAGCCTTATGGACGATGCCCGCCGCGAGGAAGCGGTGCTGAACCAGCCCACCGAGGAATTTGACGACCCCGACGAACTGCCGCCCCTTTACTGGGAGGGCTATGACCGGGGCTATGAAGAAGCCCTTGAAAGTATGGCCTACACCCGCCCGCCGCGCGTGCGGCCACCCAAAGGCAAGAAAAAAGGTGCTTAGTTTAACAACACCCCTGCGGGCAGTTGCCCGCACCTTAATGCAGCCGCCCGAATGGGCGCGGGTCTCAAGCCCCGGAAAATGCAGAGAGAGGAAGGAGTGCTCTTGTGAAAAAAGAAGATTGGGAAAAGGCAAAGAGTAGACTGCGTGCTCCACTCGGACAAGTCGATTTACTGTGCGATGGGTACAGCGTCACCCTTGTCAATGAGTGCATCAGCATGTTCCGCAATGGAATAGCGGTGTATGTCAATGGCGAAATGCGCGGTTCATGGTTTGTGCAAGATTGTGAGGAACGTCGGAGGTTTATCCCTCAAAAGGAAACTTCCTTGATGACCCGCAAGCAGATTGCCGCCTATAACAAGATGCCGAAGAAAGGCCGGGAACCGCTTAAAAAGTTCCGCGAGAAAACCTTCACGGCCTATCAGACACACTGGACGAACTGGCAGGCGCTTGTCAAGCATTTTGAAGCCAACAATGCCGACATCCGCCTTGTCACGCCGCAATAAAGCAAAGGAGTACATATCTATGGCAAGAAAGAAAGTAACCAGCGTTCCGGCACTGGCCGACTGGGGCGCAGTGGACAACGCCCTGCGGGACATCCGGGAATGCCAGCACACGCTGGCGGAAATGGCTGTCCAGCGTGACCGCCAGATCGACAGCATCAAGGCCGACTACGCACAGGGGGCTTTGCCGCTGCAGAACCGGGTCAAGGCGCTGGAAAACGATGTCAAGGCCTATGTCGATCTGCACCGCGCAGAGCTGGACGGCAAGAGCCGCGCATTGAATTTTGGCACGGTCGGCTACCGCGTCAGCAGCAAACTGATGCTTGCCAGCGGCCGTGTGGCCGAGGCCATCGCCACGCTGAAGGCGCTGGGGCACACCGAGCTCATCAAGACTACCGAAACCCTTGACCGCGAGGCGCTGAAACGCCAGCCCGGTGATATTTTGCAGCAGGTGGGCGCGTACATCCGTACAGTGGATGAATTTTACTACGATGTGAGCAGCAAGGAGGCAGACGCATGATTGAGTTTATCATGAGCGGGGTGAAGGTTGGTGTCTGGCTTTGCGCGGTAGGCGTTGGCACCTTGGGCAGCGTGATTGCCCTGATTCTGGTTTCCTCCGCGCTGGCTAAGATCGTCAATGCCATCCAAGATCATTTTGTTGTGCGGCGTAAAAGACACTGATGCCGGGAAGGGAGGCTGCTTATGGCCGGAAGCGGATGCAACACTTATCAAATCCGGAAAATCTACGCTATCGGCGGTGCGTTGGGCATGGTAATGCACGGCGAGGAAGATGATCCGCTGCACGATCTGGTGGCCGGAATGACCGGGAAAACGAGCATTAAGGCCTTGACCTACGGCGAGGCTTGCAAGGTCATCGGGGAGTTGGAGGGGCGTCAAGGAACTCCGCCGCCCAGAAAAAGCGGTAAACCTCTCCGCAAAAGTGTGCCGGGGCGTACCAGCGAGGGGCAGCAGCGCAAGATTTGGGTGCTTATGTACAAACTGCAGGCGGCCAGCCCCAGCAAGACGCCGCTCGGCGACAGGCTGTGCGCCATCATCAAGAAGGAGCTGGGCATTGATGCCTTCCCGAAAGACCCCTTTGCATGGATCGACTACAAGGGCGGCAACAAGCTGATTGAGGTTTTGAAGGGCTACGTCAAGACCGCGCAGAAGAATCGGGGTGACGCCGATGGATGAGTGGGAAATCCACCCGGAGGATCTTTCCCCCACACAGCGGGAGGTCGCCGACCTTATCGGTTTTGAGAATTACCTGAAGCTGATCGACGTCTATGCTGCGGAGACCATCTACATTCCCAAACGAGACAGCTTCGAGCGGATCGTCCGCAACCAGCGCATCGTGGAAGAATATGACGGAGACAACCTGAAAGCCCTTGCTAAAAAATATAACCTCACAACGGTGACGGTGCGGGCGATCGTGGAGGAAAAGCACCGGGAAATCAGGGCACGCCCTCTTGACGGGCAAATGTGCTTTTTTACGTCAGAACGTAAAGCAAAATAGTAAAACTCTTAATCTGGCTCATTTTGCGAATCGTGAGTATCATTGGTTATAGAAACCAGTGACACTCACGATTTTTTAGTTTAGGGGTACGGATTATGGAGTTTGATGCGGGAACGTGGTGGCTTGTCGGCATCTTACTGACGTTCTTGATTGGGGCGTTAGGCTGGATGATGAAGCGCAGCCTTGATAAGATTGAGCGCAAGCTCGACAGTTCGGCGACCAAAGCCGAGCTTGAAAAAGAGGTTGGTGAATGTAAGCAGCAAATCACGGAGATTCAGCGCACCTACACGCCCAAAAACCAGCATCAGCAGGACTGGCTTGAATGCCACAATGACATCAAGGCTATCCAGCAAAACTTCCTGACGAAGGAGGACTACTTCCGGGAGCAGGCAAAGACCGAAAAGAAGCTCGACCAGATTTTGAACCTCTTGATGAAAGGAAGGCTCTCCGATGAATGAAAAGGAAATGCTGATGCGGCAGCTGCGCGCAAACGCCTTCCCGCATAATAACGGCAAGGTCATGCAGGCCATCAACATCATCCGGCACAGCTACAACCGCTTGACCGACGTACAGCAGGCTGCGCAGATTTGGGGCGTCAATCAAGACGATTTTCTCGACTGCATCAATTATCTGGCGATGGCAAAGTACATCCAACTGCGCACGATTGCGGACAAAATCCTTGTTCCCGATTTTGCGGACATCGGCTGGGATTTGCTGGAAGCCAAACTCACCGCCGATGGCATCAGCGTTCTGTGTCACAAAACCAAGGACGAAATGATCGAGGTGTGATATGAGCAGTTGGCCGTTAAATGGCAAAAAGGGCGGCAACCGCAAGCACAGCAAGATCGACACCCTGCCCCCGGAAATGAAGGCCACCGTGGAAGAGATGATTATGGATGGCAGTGCCACCTACTCCGACATCGTGGCCTATCTGGAGCAGCAGGGGTACAGTCTTTCCGTTTCCAGCGTCTGCCGCTATGCGCAAGGGTATGTGGAGAACCTGCAAACCTTGCAGATCGCGCAGGCCAACTTCCGCAATATGCTGGACGAGCTGGAACGCTACCCTGATTTGGACACTACCGAAGCGCTGGTACGCGTTGCCAGCCAAAACCTGATGACCGCTCTGACTTCCAAAAAGGATGCGGATTGGAGCGCGGTCGGCGTTGATAAGCTCATGAACCAGATCAGTGGCCTGACCCGTGCCGTCGCCTACAAAAAGCGCGTCGATTTGCAGAACAAATCCGATTTGGAAGCTGGCACAAGCGATCTGAAGAACGCCTTGTGGAATGCCATGGCGAAGGAGCGCCCTGACCTGTACAAGCAGGTGTCGGCCTATCTCGACCGTAAAGCACAGGAGGGCAGCACATGAGCATGTACGCGCTGCAGGTCATGACCGGGATGGAAGCTGAAATCACCCGGAATCTGCGGAAAAAGGGCGTGGATGCCCAGTGCCCGCAGGAGCGGCGAATGATCCGGCGCGGCGGGAAATGGCAGGAGCAACTGTACACACTGTTCCCTAGCTACATCTTTGTCACCACACCAGATGTGTACCGCATCTACTATGCCGTGCGAAACGAGGACGGCGTCCTGCACTGGCTGGGAGCCACCAAGGGCACACCGGAAGCATTGAGCGCCCGCGAGGAAGCCAACATACTTTGGCTGGCCGGAGACAGTCCGCTGCCGCCCAGTGAAGCAGCACTGCAGGAGGACGGTACGCTGGATTTCACAAGTGGGCCACTGGCACACCTGAAGGAGCTGCTGGAAAGCGTAAACCGCCACGATCGCCGCGCAACGGTGCGTATGCCGGTCGGCGGCGAGGATAAAACTATAACACTAAGCTACCGTTTGAACGGCAGACAGGAAACTGCAAATACTGCTGCGGCTGGTTCGCCCCGCAGCACGAACGCAGCGGACATATTTTAGAGGATTCCGGCTTAAAACAAGGCGGAAATGGCGAAGCCTGCCCCGAAAATATGCCCTGCAATTTCTATTTGCGCTATAACCCTGTTTAAACGCGCGAGAGCACCGTTCAAAAACGTTTAAATGTGGTGGGCGGCAAAACTGCCCGCGAAAAAGGATAACCGCACACAGCGCCGATTTCGGGGCTGCTTTGGGGGTCGAGAAATCGACGCCCTATTTTTATTGGGAAAGGAGCCGCCGATGCGGACAAAAAATGGCAGCGTCCGGGAGCTGATCGCCGAAATCCGGCAGGCAGCCGAGCAGGACGCGTATAATCCCGCAGAGGACTTAAAGACCCTTCAAACGCAGTATAAGCGGCTGGGCAAGAAGGACTTTGGTCTTATGCTGGATGCAATGGTCGAGAAATACGCCGCGGGGGAATATGCTGCCATCCATGCCGCACTGGTCGAGAAGGCACGCGGCGGCGACATTGAAGCAATCAAAATGTACCGCGAGATGCAATCGAGCGGCGGCAGCGATGAGGTGGTGATCGTCGATGACATCGGGTAAAACGCAGGTGCGGCTGACGGATATTATCGGATCTGCCTTTTACGAGACGCACCGGCTCATCAACCTTGGACTTATCGACGAAGCTGTAGAATCTGGTGGACGCGCCAGCCTGAAAAGCTCCTATGTCGGCACGGAAGTGGTACTGCAGCTTTTGAAGCACCCGGAATGCCATGCGCTTGTGACCCGACAAGTCGGCGATACGATGCGTGACAGTGTCTATGCACAGATCCTTTGGGCAATCGACAAGCTGGGACTTACTGCAAGATTCAAATGCACACAAAGCCCCCTGCAATGCACCTACTTACCCACCGGACAGCGCATCCTGTTCCGGGGATTGGACGACCCGCAGAAAATCAAGTCCATCAAGCTGCCGTTCGGTTACATCGGCATCCTGTGGTTTGAGGAAGCCGACCAAATCAAGGGCGGCGAAGAAGCTGTGCGAAACGTACAGCAGTCTGCCCTGCGCGGCGGTGAGTTCGGCTTGACCTTTATCAGCTTCAACCCGCCTGCGGCGTCCCGCAACTGGGCAAACCGTTATGCCCGCGCGGAGCGCAAGGGCAAGCGTGTCCACCATTCTACCTATTTAGAAGCACCTGCTGCATGGCTCGGCTCAAAATTTCTGGCGCAGGCAGAGTACATCAAGGAGACACAACCGACAAAGTACCGCCATGAATATCTGGGCGAGGCCGTCGGCAGTGGCACGCAGGTATTTGAGAATCTGCGGCTTGAACCTATCTCGCAGAAGACTATCCGAAACTTTGACACCATTGAAAACGGCGTGGACTGGGGCTGGTATCCCGACCCGTGGGCATTCAACCGCTGCCATTATGACGCCGCACGCAAGATGCTGTACATTTTCGATGAGCTGACCCGCCTGCGCACCTCCAACGAGGAAACGGCCAAGCTGGTGCAGCAGCGCATTGAATCGTGGGAGAGTGTGACCGCTGATTCGGCAGAGATGAAATCCTGCGCGGATTACCGCGCCTTCGGCATCCGCTGTCGCGAGGCCGTCAAAGCGCCCGGCAGTGTAAACCAGAGCATGAAATGGCTACAAGGGCTGAACGCCATCGTCATCGACCCGCACCGATGCCCTGACACGGCAAAAGAATTTTCCGAGTACGAGTACGAAGTTGCACGCGACGGTGAAGTACTGCCGGGGTATGTGGACGCAGATAACCACCACATTGACGCTGTGCGCTATGCGCTCAACCGCATCTGGATGCGCCGAGGTGCTTGATGAAAAGAGTGAAAAGATGGCTTGTCGAGCGGTTTTTGCCGCGTTACGCCTATGAAACCGTGCTGGTCGACTTAGAATCAGCCACAGAAAAGTTGAAGGAGCTGCAGCAGACGATCGAACGTCAGAAAAGCTATATTTCCGGGCTGGAATATGCCCTGAGGCATCTGACCCCGACTGTTGTGGTGGAAGGCCATGAACAAAAAGCAAACAAAGAGACCTGATTTATGCCAACATTGCCCATGGCGAAGCGGGACAGATTATTGCCTGTGGCCGCGCTGCTTTGTAAAGAATATACCGGGAGGTGAACGTCATGATCGCTCTTATCCGCGCGCTGACAAGCGGTGCGATCCAAAACATAGAGGAAGCGCTGGGAACCACTGACGTCACCAGTGCTGCCATGAAGCACGCCATTGCAGAATGGTACGCTGCATGGTATGGGCGCACACCGACCAAAACCGAAGACCCCTGCCAACGGCTGCCATATGCCATCGTAAACAAACTGTGCAAGGCGACCTTTGGCGAATACGACAGCGCCCTGCAGCACACAGAAAGTGCGAAGCAGCAGTATCTCAATGATGTGCGCCGTGCGTTTGATGCCTGCAAAACCGCCCTGATGACGCAAGCCATGATTGGCGGCGAGGCATGGGCAAAACCTGTGCCGACAGCGGACGGACGGCTCTCGTGGCAGGTCGTTGGACGGAACGCTATCATCATTCTGGGGCGCGATGCGGACGGCGTTCCGTCCGATGTGGCACTGTGCGAAAAATCCGTTTCTGCAGATCACCAGTTTTATACGCTGGTAGAACGGCGGCGCTCAATGGCCGGACGGCTCACGATCCAGTACCGGCTGTACTGCTCTGACAACCGGAGCACATTGGGGCGGCGCACCCCGCTGGCAAGTCTGCCGCAGTATGAGCGGCTGCTGGACGAATACACCTTTCCCATGCTGATTGATGGCGTCGGCATGGCGTTTTTGCGGATGCCGGTCACCAACTGCGTGGACGGCAGCGCAGACGGTGTCTCAGTCTATGAACCCGCCATGGGGCTTATCCACCGCATCAACGAGAACGAGCTGCAGTTCAGCCGTGAATTTGAGTTGGGACGAATGCGCGTTGTGGCAAGCGCTGATCTGCTGCATACCGGCGACGGGAAAAAGCGCTTGACTGATGACGTATTCGTCGGCCTCGACGGCAACGAGCAGACCCTTGGCATCACCCCGTTCACCCCGGAGCTGCGCAATGCAAGCTACGAAGCACGGCGACAGACCTACCTCAAATCCATTGAGAATCTGCTGGGCATCAAGCGCGGTATTCTCTCGGATGCGGAGGCTGTGAGCAAAACTGCTACCGAAATCAACTCCAGCGCGGGCGATTACAGCCTGTCGATCATCGAATTCCAGCACCTGTATTATGACGCCCTGCAGGCGGCGCTCCGACTCGGCGACCAGATTGGGCAGGCGTATCACCTGTGCGATGCGTCGGCGTGGGATGCGGATGAGTTGACCGTAACGTGGGGCAACGGCGTCCTGTATGACGCAGATCAGGAGTGGACAGAACGCAAGGAACTGGTGCAGATGGGCTTGCTGAAGCCCGAACTTGCCCTTGCGTGGAAGTTTGACCTGCCCTGCGAGACGGAAAACGACCTTGCAGAAATCCGCAAAAACTACATGCCGGAGCTGGAAGACCTTGAAACATGAGGTGATGTCAATTGACTGCTGAACAGCGCGCGGGGCTGAGCGATGCCGCCCTTGCTATGACGCAGCCTTGCATTGACGAACTTGTCAAGGACGTCAGCAGGCGAGTCAAAAAGGCCGGTGCCATCACAGATACCGCAGAGTATCAAATCTACCGTGCGCAGGCCTTGGGCGAGAGCAAGAAAAGCATTGAACAGGCGGTTGCAAAGCAAATCGGTGTTAATGCGGAGGTTATCGCCAGCCTGTTTGAGTATGTCGCAGATGCCAGCAGGAGCCTTGATGAAAATGGCAGCCTTAAGCGGATGACTGAGGCTTACACCCGTATGACCCAGACAAAGACCCGCGAGCTGCTAAAGGATCTGTGGGCGGATACCCCGGAAGGAAAGGCTCAGCCATTGCAGACAGCCTATGCCCGCGCAATGGATTTTGCATTCCGGCAGGTTGCCACCGGCACACTGGATCTGAACACTGCCATCCGGCGCGCTGTTGCTCCGCTGGCAAAACGCGGTCTGCGCACCATTGAGCAGAAAAGCGGGCGCAGCGTCGGCATTGAATATGCATGTCGCCGGTACATCATGGATCAGCTGGGGCAGCTGGACGATGAGATCCAGCAGGCTGATCATGACGCACGGGGGTGTGACGGCTGGGAAATCAGTGCGCACGCAGCAAGCGCCCCCGACCATGAGCCGATTCAAGGGCGGCAGTACAGCGATGCTGAATATCAGAAACTGAACGATAGTCTGCAGCGTCGCATCGGGCACCTGAACTGCGGGCACACCGCAGACCCTATCATTCTGGGCGTGAACGCGCCGCAGTACACCGAAGCCCAGCTGCAAAAGTTCAAGGATGACAATGCACGCGGGGTTGTTTACAATGGACGCCAATACACCTTATACGAGGCCGGGCAGGAGCAAAGCCGCATCGAAAATGGTATCCGCCTTATCAAGCGCCAGATCCTTGTGGATGAGGAAACTGAAAGCCCTGACCTGCAAAAGCATCAAATCAAGCTTCGGGTCGTACAGAACGAATATGCAAAATTTTGTAAGACCGTAGGGCTGCCAACCCGCAGCGAGCGGCTGCAGGTGGCCGGTTTTGGCCGCAGTCAGGCAAGCCGTGCGGTGTGGGCTTACAAAAAGGCTACGCCGAAGCAGCTTCGGGATATTGAAATCGCCGGGCATAAACTGTACAACGTCACCGAGGAACGCATTCAGGCTGTGCCGAAGCCATTCTTCCAAGGTGTCAGTAACAAGGTCAACGGTCTGGCACAGGAATACGCCAGAGGCGTGCTGAAAAAGGTGCAAGGACTGGAAGTTGGCACGGAGGCCGTCGTGAACTTTACCAAAGACGGCAAATGCACAGGCTACTATGTGGGCGGGCAGACCAGTATGCGGGTCAAGCCCCCGGAGATGCAAGTGCCCTATTACTCTTTACATAATCACCCCAGCAATGGTATACTTAGCCCAGAGGATATACAGCAGCTTATCAAACGCCCGCTGATGCAGGGAATCGGCGCTATCGGCAATGCCGGAGCGCTGTATACCTGCGAAAAGGTATTCGGGTATTCTCAAAAGAATACCGAAGACTGGTTTAAGCGTCTGAGAAAGAAATATCCTCTTTATGAAGGTACATCCGGCAAAATTGAAGATGCGCTTGCGCAGCGTATTGCGTTTGCCGAAGAACTGCGAAGGGATGGTGCTAAGTATGGGCTCGTATTTTCAAGATAATCCACCGACTCCCGAAGAAATAGCGCAGTGGCGAGCAGACCTTACGCGAGGCTGGCCTTATACTGTGGATGATCCGGAGCCGGATTTTTTCGACTGGACGCCTGACCCAGACCGCAGCGCCACAACTGATTCCATCTATCTGCTTAAAGCGACAGGCAACTGGACGGAGGAAGATGAGCGCATCGCCTTTGACCCCAGCAAGCCCCCACCGCGCTCGCTGGCAGAACTGGAAGCGGAACACGACGCTTTCATCCGAAAGATGTTCAAAGAAGCAAAGCCCCTTTAAACACCCTATAAACAGTATTTGCACCGCTTTTAAGCGGTGCTTTTTTCGTGCCAAAATTCATTCAAGAGGTGCTTTATGTCCTGCATTTGTGCCTATGACGTCCTGCGGGGTGCCTTTCACGAGGCAATACGACTGCTTCGGCAGATTTTTTGCAGTGGTAAGCGCAGCCGCAGAAATAAGAGAAGATTCTACCGCTCCGCTGGTGTTGCG
>OLYC01001604.1_pt1 | contig 15124 bp, 9 predicted proteins | sample 1674271 | NCBI WGS metagenome assembly OLYC01 (sample SAMEA103958154, study PRJEB25191) | human gut metagenome
ATGTCGAAATTTAGCTGAATTTCAAGAAGAAACCTGACGTTTCCTATAAAGGAGGTGAGCACATTTCCTCGGCTGAGATTTACGATGCCAAGGACATATATTATGGAGTTCCTGCCTCCAATGGCATTCCCGGCGAGGCTGTCTATCTTTTTGCCAATGCCGAAAATGGTTACAAGCCTTCAAAAGCTTATGTCTCAGGTTCTGATACTGGTTATGACTTCGTGATTTATGGAGGAGGACTTGACAGGTACCAGTATTATGCTGAAGTTATCCTTCCGGAAAATGACGGCCCGTTTGAGATTACAGCGGAAACGGTGAAATGCTATTCGGTATCGGCCGATGGAAAATCATTCTCTCTGGACGGCGGCAATAACTATGCGGAAGGAGAGACTGTAACTTTCCAGGTATATGTTCCGTCGGGAAAGAGCTTGTCGGGAGTCAAGGCTACCGGTTCTGACGGCAGGGATGTCCAATGCACGCTCGACAATACCAACGGCTCATTTGTCATGCCCGCCTGCGATGTGACCCTCACGGCTATGTATGCGGACTTGAATCCTGTGACAACTGCCCATATATCAGCTATTTACGATGAAGATGAATACCGTGTGTCCTCTCAGACAAATCCATATTATCAGCGGATTACCTCCGAGGGTATGGATGTGCCTGCAGGTACAACCCTATATATCAGCATAGTAAGTGATTACGGCAATCCTTTCTGGGTCGGTGTGAAAATAGGGGAGACTGTCAATTATTATAAGGCGACAGAGGATCCTGATTTCGGAGACGTTTCTTTCGGCAAGTCATTTGTCTTCTCTGCTGATGCTGTCATTAAAGTTGCAGAGACAGAGGCCTCTGTCAAATTCTGATTCTGCGGACTCTGAATATTGAAAATGCGTCGCCTGAATTTCGCAGGAGGCGTCTTTTGTCTTTTCTGTCAATGCCAAAGCAGGGGAATGTCGTGAGAAATGATTAAATTTGCACGATTTAAATAATGTAACTCAATGCGAATAGATATTCTTACTGTGGTGCCGGAACTGCTGGAGAGTCCTCTTGGACACTCGATTGTGGGACGTGCGATAAAGAAGGGACTTGTGGAAATCAATGTCCATAATATCAGAAAATACGGAATCGGTTCCAGAAATACCGTGGATGACTACTGCTACGGCGGGGATGCCGGAATGGTCATGATGGTGGAGCCTGTTTTCAATATGATCAATGAACTGAAGGCGGAGCGGGACTATGATGAGATAATATATATGTCTCCGGACGGAGAGCAACTGACCCAGGGAATTTCCAACGAGTTGTCACTAAAGGGAAATATCATGATTCTTTGCGGTCATTACAAAGGCATTGACGAGCGTATCAGAGAGCATCTCATAACCAGAGAGATTTCGGTCGGAGACTATGTCGTGAGCGGGGGAGAAATTCCTGCAGCACTCTTGGCAGATTCGATTGTGCGCCTGATACCTGGTGTTCTTACGGATGAGACTTCGGCTTTGAGCGACAGTTTTCAGGACGGGCTTGTTTCGCCTCCAGTTTATACCCGTCCGGTTGAATTCAATGGCTGGAAAGTGCCGGATGTCCTTCTGAGCGGCAATCCGCGTATGATTCAGGATTGGCAGATGCAACAGGCTTTGGAGAGGACTAAAAAACTAAGACCTTATCTTTTGGATGAAAAAAATGGTAAATAGGTGCTATTTTACAACAAAAAGTATCTAAAACGTTTGCAGATTTAATAAATAGATGTAAATTTGCAGTGTTTTGATAAAACGTTAAAGGAGATTTTTTTAAATCGTTAGCCAAAAGGCTATAACCAGCAATAATTAGACCAAGTTAGTCGGTGAGTTTCTTTTAAATTATTTAGACCGGCTATTTCAGAAAAATAACACTCTACAGATGACAGAGATAAGCCCGGCAGTGATGCTGGGCTTATCTTTTGCGTGTCGGTTCCGTTGCCGGCTGTTCTCTTTGTCACTTTTCATTGTCATTAACTCGCAAAGAACATTATTTTGCATGTCCTTGACATTAGATTTCTGCGTGATTGTTCGCTAATTATGGATTAAAATTCATATATTTGCCAAATGAACATTTTGAAAAACTCAAATAGTTCTTTGAGGATGCCAGTGCAGTAAATGCTACCGGAATCTTCTTATATTTTTTGTTTTAACAGTAACACTTATCAGTTATGAGTGAAGAATTGAAACCTGGTGCAGAAACGACACCAGATGTACTTGAAAATGCCATGACCGAGGCTACGGAAAACAAGGTCGAGAATGTTGCGTCTGAGCAGGAAATCGAAAATGAACAGGTTGCAGACTATTCTGACATGACTTTGGCAGAACTTTCCCAGCTTTTCGAGAAATTGGCAGGAAGTGATGACCGTATGGCGAAATCTAAGGAAGCAGAGGCGATCAAGGCTGCTTTTTACAAGAAACTTTCTAAGGAAAAGGCATCTGCCGGTCTGGAAGTTTCTGAAGAAAACGCTTCTGAAGATGCAACAGAAGAGAATGTCAAGCCGGAGTCTGAATCTGAGAATGAAAAAGAGACATTGAATCCTTTCGCTGCACTTGAAAACGGATTCAAGGCTATATACATGAAATATAAGAAAGAGCGTGCAGAATACAATAAGAAGGTAGAGGCTGAAAGGGAAGACAACCTTGCCAAGAAACAGGCTGTCATTGATGAACTTAAGGCGCTTGTCGAGAAGCAGGATGATCTCGGGGCTGCATTCCCCGCATTCAGGGACCTTCAGGCAAGATGGCGCGCCATCGGACCAGTTCCGGCACAGAACTTCAGGAATCTGAATGATACGTATCAGTTCTATGTCGAGCAGTTCTATGATAAAGTCCAGATAAACAGAGATCTGAGAGACCTTGACTTCAAGAAGAATCTTGAGGCTAAGGAGGAATTCTGTCAGGCGGCCGAGAAACTTTCCGAGAATGAGAATGTTGTGGATGCGTTCAAAGAGCTTCAGAAACTTCACGAGCAGTGGAAAGAGTTCGGCCCTGTTGCAAAGGAGTTCAGAGAGCAGATCTGGGACAGATTCAAGGCAGCGACCGCCGTCATCAATAAGAAATATCAGGCATATTTCGAGGAGCAGAAGACCAAACAGGCCGAGAACCTTGTAGCCAAGACGGCTCTTTGCGAGAAAGTAGAGGCTATAGCTGACAAGGAGGACATCAAGTCTTCCAACGAGTGGAATGCACTTTCCAAGGAGATCGAGGAAATCCAGAAGGAGTGGAAGACCATAGGTTTTGCATCCAAGAAGGAAAATCAGAAGATTTATGACAGATTCAGAGCGGCATGTGACAAATACTTCGGCAGGAAGCGCGACTTCTATGTCCAGTTTAAGGACAACATGAACGAGAATCTTGACAAGAAGATGGCCATTATCCTTGAGGCAGAGGCACTTAAGACCAGTACTGAATGGAAGAAGGCTACAGACCAGTTCATCAGTCTCCAGAACAGATGGAAAGAAATCGGTGCGGTTCCGAGAAAGAAATCAGAGCAGCTTTGGAAGAGATTCCGTGCAGCATGTGACGAGTTCTTTACAGAAAGAGACAAGCATGCGACATCAGAGAACAACTATGGCGCAAACCTCAGGGCGAAGAAGGCTCTCATAGAGGAAATCAATGCCTTTGTTCCTGACGGAGAGACCTCTCTTGCGGAAGCACGTGAGAAATTTGCTGCAAGATGGCAGGAAATCGGTTTCGTGCCTTTCAAGGAAAAGGACAAGATTACCAAGGCATACAATGATGCGATGTCTGCAAAATTCCATGATGCACCTCGCTCCGGAAAGGGTGGCGGACGACAGAATTTAGGCAAGTCAGAGAAGGACCGCCTGATTCAGAAGTACAACAAACTTCAGCAGGATCTCGATACATATGAGAACAATATCGGATTCTTTGCAATGTCGAAGAACTCCCAGCCGCTCATCGAGCAGATGCAGGCCAGAATCGAGGACGTGAAGAAAGAACTCAAGGACCTCGAGTCTCAGATTCATTCACTTGAAGAAACAGAAAATAAATAACTCATAACGACATTTATGTACTTGCCATATCCCCCGAATGCCGGAGGGTATGGCAAACTAATGAAAAAGACAGATGAACAAAAATACGATTATCGGCTTTGTTCTGATAGGTGTGATTCTTTTCGGATTTACATGGTATCAGTCAAAGGAGTATGAAAAGCAGGCCGAGTATCAGGCTCAGGTTGATTCAATTGCAAGGGCGGAGCGTCTGGCCCAATACAGGGCGGACAGCATCGCCGGAAGATTGCCGGTAGCTGATACATTGGCAAACGGGGTCAAGCCTGTAGATGATTATAGTCCGGCTCCTATCTACAAAGATTCACTTCTCGAAAAATCACACTCTGAGGAGGCTTCCTTCTATAAGCTCGAGAATGACAAGATTGCAGTGGAATTCACGACCAGAGGTGCTCAGCCATATTCCGTAAAGGTAAAGAATTACAGGAATTACGATTCTACTGATCTCTATCTTTTCCGTCCGGGAGACAGTGAGATGGGCGTTGAAATCTATGCTGGTGAAATCATCAATACCAAGGATTTCAATTTCCAGTTGGCTGAGAAGACTGACTCATCTATAGTTATGCGCCTTCCATTTGCGAAAGGTGGCTACATCCAGCAGAAATATACGTTGAAAGAAGGAACATTCGTCGTAAGCAACGAGATGTCATTCGTAGGCATGAACGGAGTGATTCCGAGAAATGTCTCATACTATGATTTCGACTGGGATGTGACAATCCCTCGTATGGAGAAAGGCTATAAGAACGAAGTCCAGTATTCCAAAGTTGACTATTACTTTGGCGGCGACAAGAAGCCTGAAGAAATAGGCCGCGGAAGAAATGCAGACAAGAGGATTGAGAACAGGATGGAGTGGTTCGCATTCCAGCAGCAGTTCTTCTCTGCCATCATGAGACCGGTTAATCAGTTCGCGTCCGGAAAACTTGCCATCAATTTCGTTCAGGAAGATGACGCCTCACATAACCTGATGACATGTTCCGCAAAGATGCGCGGAGATTTCCGCATCGCTGATAATGTGGTGATAGGCAATGAGTTCTATTTCGGTCCTAACCATTACAAGACTCTCAAGTCATACGGCAGAAAATATGAGAAGATCATTCCTCTGGGAGGTTGGATGGTCGGTTGGTTCACCAAATGGGTAATCATCCCGCTCTTTGACTTCCTCCACAAGTTCATCTCGAACTTCGGAATCATCATCCTTCTTATGACATTGTTCATCAAGATAGTAGTCCTTCCGTTTGCATACAAGTCTTATTCTTCATCCGCCAAGATGCAGGCCCTCAAGCCTGAAATGGATAAGATCAATGCCAAATTCCCTAAACAGGAAGACGCATTGAAGAAACAGCAGGCTACAATGGAATTGTACAAACGTGCCGGCGTAAATCCGATGGGAGGATGTCTCCCGATGTTGCTCCAGCTTCCTATTCTCTGGGCAATGTTCCGGTTCTTCCCGGCATCCATCGAGTTGAGGCAGCAGTCGTTCCTTTGGGCTGATGACCTCAGTGCATACGATACGATTCCTCTGCTCGACTTCGGTACAAGGATTCCACTCCTCGGCGACCATATTTCACTGTTCGCACTCCTTATGGCAGTGTCAATGTTCTTCTACTCGAAGATCACTACACAGAGCCAGATGTCAGGAAACGACCCTAATATGGCTTCTATGCGCTTCATGAGTGTATGGATGATGCCTATCATGATGTTCTTCATCTGTAACAGTCTGTCAGCCGGACTTACTTATTATTATCTCCTCTCGAACCTTATCACTATGCTTGAGACCTGGATAATCAAGAAGTTCTTTGTCCGTCCTGAGGACGTGCTTGCAAAACTCAAAGCTTCAGAAGGAAAGCCAATGCCGAAGAGCAAATGGCAGCAGCGTCTGGAAGAAGCCCAGAAGATGCAGCGTCAGATGATGAAGGAACAGGAAAATAAGGCAAGACGATAAAATCAGTTGTCATGTCGATAACATCAAAGATAAGAGAAATCAATAGTGAACTGCCACAGGGAGTAAGACTTGTGGCAGTTTCCAAATTCCATCCTGCCGAATGTATTATGGAGGCGTACAATGCCGGTCAGCGTTTATTCGGCGAGAACAGGCCACAGGAGTTTGCGTCCAAATGCAAGGTGCTCCCGAATGATATCGAATGGCACTTCATTGGACATCTGCAGACCAACAAACTTAAACTCGTTCTTCCATATGCCCATATGATCCAGTCAGTGGATTCCATTCATTTGCTGGAAGATATCGAAAAGTGGTGTGCGTCTGCCGGGAAGACGGTCCGGGTCCTGCTTGAACTCCATCTCGGAGCAGAGGAGACGAAACACGGACTTACAGAAGAAGAGATATTGTCAATATTGGATTCAGTATCAATGTATCCGCATGTTTCATTCTGCGGCCTGATGGGGATGGCAACCAATACGGATGATGAGGCTGTGGTGAGATCTGACTTTATGCGTATCGCAGCATTGAAAAATAAAATCAATTCCCTGCATCCGGAGCTGTCGGAATTCAAGGAACTTTCCATCGGGATGTCCGAGGATTACAAGATTGCGATAGAATGTGGCGCCACAATGGTCAGAATCGGTTCTGACATATTCGGTCCGAGAGAATATTGATGCCTTGAAGAGGCAGGTAGTTGCAGCCGTTATGGAGATGACGTCAAGTTACTCCGTGGCGGCTGCTTTTTTGTACTCTGAAATTCTCAGACCGGTGAGTTTCTTGAAATCTTTAGAAAAATTGCTGGCGTCATTGTAGCCTACAATCTCTCTGACCTCGTCAATGTTCATTTCCGGATGTTTCTCCAATATATTGCAGGCCTCTTTAAGCCTCAGTTGGTTTCTCCATGACCTGAAATCCATGCCGAACTCCTTTTTCATAAACCATCTGAGAGTTGGAATGTCTGTATTAAGCTCCTGAATGATAGTGCTATATGGAATATCCTTGCGGAGATACAACTTGTTTTCAGTCCAAGCCGAAATCTCGTGACGGAGTGCCTCAATGCTGACAGATGAAGGAAGATAATATGATGGTTGCGGTGGATTCATCGTTTCTTGCTCTTTTGTAATCTTTGTCTGCTCAATAGCAGGCAGTATATAGGCTGTCTTCCTGATATAATGCACGAACAAACCTGTTACGGTCGAATAGCAGACTATATAGCATGGCACAAATATCAAATAACCTATGATGTCTGTGAATATGGTTATGAATGCTGAGATGCCGACAACCAGCATTAGGTCGAAGCATATTCGTATCCTCCTCAGTCTCATATCATTATTGTCAGCATAATATGAATCGGCATCACGTACTGTAGCATGATAGGCAAAAAGAAAAGTTGTCGAATATAATACAATCTGCTCGAAATATATCGCTGCGAATATCCAGAATGCCCACTGGTAATATTTAGGAAAGAAAAAGTATAAAATGACCATTGAGGCTACTATTGCCGTGATTACAGCAAGATTAGTGAGCAGATATTTCCATCTGATGTAGTCCGGCCGAATCAGAACTGTCATTGTGGATGAAAGTAAAAAGGCCTGGTATAATGATATTATCAATGTTATGAAAGACTCAATCTCAGGATGATATCCTTTTATGAAACATAATATGTTCATGATACCAAGTGACGAAAATGCAATGATCAAGAGAACTTGAGTCATTCTGACTTTTCTGAATCTTGGCGTTTTGGGAAGTTTGTTGGTGGCTAAAATGACTGACAGCAGTATCAGAACTACTGCTGAAATCATCATCAATATTTTATATGTGGACTCCATTATTCTTCGGTTATATGTTTATATTGTAAATATACGCGTTAAATTCTTGATTCTAACCATCAAATCATTGTTTTTTTAACTTTTCTGTTTATATTTGCAAAATCAACAGCGGAAACATCCGTTTCCCGTTTTATTTCAAGTTACCCTGTCAAATACAAGTTTTGATTGATTGCATCATGGTATTTTGATTTTGGGGTACAAACCAGAATAGTTATCACTGTACTCGCACAGTACAAAAACACATTTATACATATATGACACACACTCTGTTAGAGTTGACTAAGATGTCAGAAGAACAGCTTAGGTCATTGGGTGAAGAACTCCATATCAAAAAGGCCAATGAGATGGACCTCAGTGATTTGAGTATGTCAATTCTGGATGAAGAAGCCAAGATTGCTTCAAAGATTCCGGATCCGGAACCGCCGAAAAGAAAAAGAGGACGTCCTCGTAAAAATGAAGCGGGCCAGTCTGACGAAGCCGGAAATCAGAAAAAGCCGGCAAAAAATGCTAAAACCGTCGAGAGGCCGGTGAAGGTCAATGATAAAAAGGCTCCAGTTAAAGCTGAAGGAGCCGACAAACAATCTGATCTGTTCAGTATAGAAGATGATAAGTCTGTATTGGTACCGGAAAAATCGGCAGCTGTAGCACAGGAACAGCCGGCTCCCAAGAAACGTGGCCGTAAACCAAAACAGGCAGTTACTACAGAACAGCCTGTTGCTGAGGTAAATAAAGTCCCGGCCCAGCCGAAGACCGAAAATGTGAAGGCTCAGCAGGAAGAGAATACACAGAAAACTTCAGTCAAGCCGGCACACGTACAGACAGCTACACCACAGGCAACTGCACCACAGCCTCAGCAGCCTAAAGAAGAAATCAGATATGCTGACCGACACACTATCGTCTTGCCTCCTCTTCCTCCGAAAATCAAGAAGAACAAGCAGGGGAACAACAACAATAACGGCGGTTCGCAGAATAACAATCAGAATAATGGTCAGGGCAATAATCAAGTTGCCGGAAACAGGCCGGCAAATGCTCAGGCACAGGTCAATGCCAATCAGCAGAACCCTCAGCCTCAGCAGCAGAGGCCTGCACCAAAGCCAAAGATTGAATTCGAAGGAACTGTACGCGCGACAGGCGTATTGGAAATCATGCCTGACGGATACGGTTTCCTGCGTTCATCTGACTACAATTATCTGAACTCTCCTGACGATATCTATGTATCACAGAACCAGATAAAGAACAACGCCCTCAAGAACGGCGATACCGTAACCGGAGAAATCCGTCCTCCTAAAGAGGGTGACAAGTATTTCCCTCTCGTCAAGATTGACTTCATCAACGGACGTACTCCTGAGTTCATCAGAGACCGTATTCCGTTTGATTTCCTTACTCCGCTTTTCCCGGATGAGAAATTCAATCTTCTCGGACATGGTCATGAGCACGACCTTTCCTGCAGGATTGTGGATATGTTTACACCTATCGGAAAGGGCCAGCGCGGACTCATCGTGGCTCAGCCTAAGACCGGTAAGACAGTCCTGCTGAAGTCTATTGCCAATGCTATTGCGGATAACCATCCTGAGGTATATGAAATTGTTCTCCTTATAGATGAGCGTCCTGAGGAGGTTACCGACATGAGCAGAAGCGTGAAGGCTGAAGTGGTTGCTTCCACCTTTGACGAGCCTGCCGAAAGACATGTAAAGGTTGCCAATATGGTACTTGAGAAGGCACGCAGACTTGTAGAGTGCGGTCATGATGTCGTTATTCTGCTTGACTCCATTACACGTCTTGCAAGGGCGTACAACACTGTCCAGCCTGCATCAGGAAAGGTTCTCACCGGTGGTGTGGATGCAAATGCCCTCCAGAAGCCTAAGAGATTCTTTGGAGCGGCCCGCAATATTGAGGGCGGAGGATCATTGACAATTCTCGCAACTGCATTGACTGATACCGGTTCCAAGATGGACGACGTCATCTTCGAGGAATTCAAGGGCACAGGCAATATGGAGCTGCAGCTTGACAGGACACTTGCGAACAGAAGAATTTTCCCTGCCGTCAATGTCATTCTTTCGAGCACCCGTAGAGATGATCTTCTCTACAGCCCTGAACAGGCACAGCGCATATGGATTTTGCGTAAACTCCTTGCTGAGATGAATCCTACCGAGGCCATGAACTTCATGATTCAGATTATGGACCAGTACCAGACTAATGATGAACTTCTTGACAACATGAACAAGGTTTCACCTAAGGATGCCAAGAGTTACGACTACTAGTAATTTGCAATCACTATATCAAATCGCCCGGCTACAAAATCAGTAGCCGGGCGATTTTAATATTATTCTAATCAGATAACTCAATATCTGTCCCAGTAGCTTGTGCTCTTCTTGAATTTGAGAAGGTCAGCAAGTGCAGCCGCATTGGCGGCGATTCTGAAACTCCAGGACTGCCATGTTCCTGTAGGCACCCAAGAAACGGAGATGTTGAAGCAGTGGAGGTCGTAGGTGGCACTCAACTGCGTGGTGGTCATCTTCATGGCCATAAGGTCGAAACCTGTTGTAGCATTGAGAGACATCTTAGGCGTAAGCTTGACATTTCCTGACAGTCCCAGCGTCTGGGTAAATCTGTTGTTCGTGATGAGCTGCCCATTCGTATATTGATATGACTTGCTGTACGAGAATGAGTAGTTTATATTTACAGACCACGGGACATTAGGATTTGTGTAATATAGCCATCCTCCAGGTATATATTCACCGGTTATAGGATGATAATATATTCTTCTGTAATAGTCTGCGCTGGAAATGTTCTCTCCTCCGCCTCCACCCATGTTGTTCCCTGTTTTGGATCCGTCGTTGCCGTTTATGGCGCCTTTTCCAGACAACGAATAAGACAATGACGCACTGGCATTGGTAAGTCTCAGAGGCTTGTTCCATCCTTGTGTCTGGACATTGAACTTATTGATTTTGCGACCGCGCTCGTCTATGGCGTAAGGATCGAAATTGACATTGGCGCTGATGCCGACCTTTTCGAATACGGAGGTTGACATCGTGATGCCGATGTTGTTCATTTTCAATGAATCGGCGAGGAAGTTGTATCCGGTGCTGAGGTTCAGCTGATCTATCAGCTTGACTTTCTTGACTCCGGCTCCTGTCGTATCACGCAGGTCACGGACTTTGGCCTCCAAGTTGTTTCCGATAGACAGACTCATCGTTGCGGATTTGCCCTTTCCTGGAGGGGAGTAGAGCTGTCCGCTGTAGATGTTGTAGTCGTATGTCTTTTCAACACCGAGTGTGTCCTTATATACCATTGTCCTATAACCGTTTGCATAGGTTCCCTTCTCCGGGGAGAATGAGAAGGACAATGATGGTGACACCACATGTCTGATAGCCTGTATCTTGTGCGCCTTGCCGAAATTGAACATACCGTACAGTCTGGTACTCATGGATAGGCTTCCGGAGTAGTTCTGGCTGATTCCGAATGCGCTGAACTGTCCTGCGTCGTGGGCTTCCACCCTGTTGGTTTCAGGATTGAATTCGTAGTCGGTCTTGCGGAAGAACCAGTTCTGTCCGTAACTTACGCTCGGCGTGAAGTTCAGGTACTTTGCCAATGTGAAGTTCGGAAGACCGATCTGGAAGTTGTGTGTCATACCATTCTGGAACTTGTCCATGAAGCCGTCTTTCATGAATTCCGAGGACTTGAAGCTGATTTTGTTCTGCAACGTAGTATTGTAACCGAGGGAGAACTTCTCGTAGAATCTCTCTTTTCCGATTCTGTTCTTCCTCTTGAAAGGGTAGAATCGGGTTACGGAGAATGTCAGGTTCGGCAACGTGAATGTATATGAACTGTCCCGTGAATTCTGGTTATGCAGGGCATTGACGGAAAGGTTGAACTTGCCGTTCCAGTTCTTCGAGTATGAAATGGATGATGATGCCTGGTTCTGCAGAGCCTCCGTTATGGATGTGGAGTTGTATCTGTTGTTGGAAGGGCTGGAAAAGTTTACCGACGCACTGAATGTGGTTCCGGGATGAGCTTTGGAGTCCTGTGTATGTGACCATTTGAGACCGAAGTTTCTTGTCTGGAAGAAATCGGTGCTTCCCCTTTCTCCTGTCTGGTCATTGGATATGTTCAGGGAGAAGTTTCCGTTGAACTTGTAATTGACTTTATATCTGGAATTTACGTCGATGGCCCATGAACCGAGAGTATAGATGTCTCCTGTTATTGACAGGTCCAGATACTTTCCGAAGACGAAGTACATTCCCAGATCTCTCAGATAGAAACCTCTTGAGTTCTCCTCTCCGAAGGTCGGCATGAGAAGTCCGGTCGCGCGGTCCGGACGCTTAGGAATGAATCCGAATGGCAGTCCGATTGGCAGGGGGACATCCTCAATGACAGGGTATGCCGGTCCGAATACAGTTTTCTGTGACGGCTTCGTAATGACCTTGGCAGCAGTAAGATGCAGGTAATAGTGGGGATGCTCGAGGTCGCAGACAGTATATTGGCCTTTTGTAATGTTGATGGATCTGTCAGGCAGCATCTTGATGTTCTTTCCGTGCAGCAAACCGTCTTCCTGCTGGGTTATCATGTTGGTAATCCGGGCCTTGCGGGAATTGAAATTGTATCTCACCTCTTCCATGGAGTACTCGGAGCCGCCTTCTTTCATCTTAGGCTGGCCTTTGACTTCCCCCGTCAACGTGTCAAGTGTTCCCCTGGCATAGATGGTTCCAGTCTTCATGTCATATTCCATGTAGTCCGCGGAAAGTTCCATGTTGCCGTACTTCACAGTTACGTCCCCATAGTAAAATATCTTCCTCTGACCATCTGCGAATACTTCCACTACGGAGTCCTTCGCCGTGGAGAAAGCCGGTCTTTCCAGCGAACTCTTCTTCATCATCGCTGCAGAATCTATGCTGAAGAGGGAATCTGCTATATGAATCGAATCCAGCACCGCTCTCATTGAGTCGGTTATCGGCGGTACGCTGTCTTTATTGTAGGCGACTGCCTGGCTGAATGTCCTTTTAGGTGGACGGCGACGTCCCTTGCCGTCTTGCGAGACGCCAGGTAAGGTCGCTGAAATGAACAAGGCAATGAGTCCGGCCCAAAGCCAGACCTTGCTGCGTATATGTTTACGACTGTTATCCGAAGGTATCAACGTATATATTCTATGTCTAAGAGTCTCCAATTATATTCCAAATAGCCGAACTAAGGGTATAAGAATCCGTTTTTCGACAAATTTTCTTATTTTTGCAAAATGCAAATATAAGACCATTTTGAAAAATAAGCAAACACATAAGATCCTGCTGATGGCTGTAGCCGCATCAATGCTGTCATTGGCAGGAAATATTTCCCTCAATGCGGCCCAAGACGGGCGCCTGGGGCTCAGGACAGTCTGCATTGATGCCGGTCATGGCGGTACTGATCCCGGTTGCGTCAGCAAGGACAAGAAAACTTACGAGAGCAAAATTGCGCTGGATGTCGCAAAACGTCTTTCCGATAAGATTAAGGCCGGCTTCCCGGATGTGAAGGTGGTCATGACACGCTCCACTGACACGTTCATCACTCTTGCGGGACGAGCCGATGTGGCCAACAAGAACAATGCGGATTTGTTCATTTCCATTCATGTGAACACAGCATCTTCTTCTGCAGCAAACGGTTATTCAATCCATGTCCTAGGCCAGTCATCCAACAAGAACAGGGATTTGTTTGCCTATAATATGGACGTTTGCAAGCGTGAGAACTCCGTAATCATGATGGAGGATGACTATACGACCAAATATCAGGGCTTCGATCCGTCTGACCCGGAGTCATTCATTTTCTTCAATCTCATGCAGAATGCACATTTGGAACAGAGTCTGCGTTTCGCTGAGGATGTGGAGAAAGCCATGTCTGCGGGACCGATGCGGACCAGCCGCGGAATATGGCAGGACCCGTTTTTTGTCCTCTGGAAGACTGCAATGCCTGCTGCATTGATAGAAATCGGCTTCATGTCCAATGCGACTGACCTTGCATCCATGCGGACCGAAAGCGGACGCGAGAAAATCGCCCAGGACATCTATGTCGCTTTCAGCGTGTTCAAAAAAAGATATGACCGCAGTGTCAATGTCAAAGTTGGCGCTGCGCCTGCTTCCGCCAAGCCTGCTGTCGCCGAAACTGCCGGGAAAAACACTCATGCTGCTGTCAATGCAAGTCAGGTGAAAGCCGTTTACGGGACTCAGGTCCTTGCTTCCGGAAAACTCATGAAAGACAACGACCCGTTTTTCAAAGGCTACAAAGTCACCAGGGTCAAGTCAGGTAATATATATAAATATATAATAGGTGTATCCGATACCCCGGACGGGGCAAGAACGCAGTTCGCCAAAATAAAGAAACTCTACCCTGGCTCGTTCATTGTGGCGGTAAAGGATGGAACAGTAACAATCTTGAAGTGAAATCAGTATGACAATCAGTAGAGAAACACGAATCGGAATATTTGTAATCTCAGTCCTCACGGCAGCATTTTTTGCGATAAACTATCTCAGAGGGGAGGATATTTTCGGCAGGGAGATAGAAATATGTTCGCATTATGCCAATATCGAGGGCCTTGTTCCTTCCAATCCTGTATATGTGAAGGGATATAAAGCGGGCACAGTGACTGTGGTCAAGTATAATCCGGAGACGGAGATGTTCGATGTTACATGCTCCGTGACCAAGAAGATAGCTATCCCTGTAGATACCAAGATGACAATCTACAGTGTGGACCTCATGGGCGGAAAAGGAATCAGGCTGGACTTGGGTACATCATCCGAGATTGCCGGAAACGGTACTGAACTGGCTCCTTCCTATGCCCCTGATATGGTAAGTTCACTTACCAACCTTATCGGACCGCTCATTGTCAAGGCATCTGCCGCATTGGACAGCTTGAGTGCTGCAAGCGGTGCCATTGACAGAGTACTTGGAGGAGTCGATGAACATGCAGTGAAGTCAGCTATGGGACATGTCGAGAGAACATTGGCAAATACCGAGCGGCTTACAGGAGCGCTGGCAGACAAGTCCGGGGATTTGGACGAACTTGTTATGAACCTTAAATCCATATCTGAACGCCTCAATTCTGTAATGGAAAAGGCTGATACGGCAATGACAGGGGTGAAGGCTGCCGCAGATCAGATAGGGGAGGCTGAGATTGCAGGGCTCATCAATTCTCTGAAGACCCTTACGGATAATCTCAATTCACCTGACGGTACTTTCGGAAAACTTACAAACGACAGTTCTTTGTATGAGTCGCTTGAAGAAGTCTTGGGCAGCATTGACAGTCTTGTTAAGAAAATAGAGGAAAATCCGAAAAAATACATA